>ERZ860009.429-NODE-429-length-19378-cov-1.657196_pt1 | contig 19378 bp, 22 predicted proteins | sample MGYA00510114_ERZ860009 | MGnify/ENA primary metagenome ERZ860009 (study PRJEB30046, sample SAMN00715177) | human gut metagenome | study: EMG produced TPA metagenomics assembly of the A metagenome-wide association study of gut microbiota in type 2... | reverse complement strand
ACTCTTGGATATTTCCGCTCTTTCGAAGCCAACGTTGACGGAACTCGCTACGGCTATCACAAGCCTATTATGCTGGCCGGCGGTCTGGGCAACATACGCAACGATCAGACACATAAACTCGGACTTCCGACAGGCACGCTCCTTGTGGTGCTGGGCGGTCCGGGCATGCGTATCGGTATCGGAGGCGGTGCGGCTTCTTCCATGGGTGCAGGTGCCAACAGTGAATCCTTAGACTTTGCCAGCGTTCAGCGCGGCAACCCGGAAATGGAACGCCGCGCACAGGAAGTGATCGACCGCTGCTGGGAAGCCGGCGAGGAAAATCCGATCCTGGCGATTCACGATATCGGGGCCGGCGGTCTTTCTAACGCAATGCCCGAACTGGCTGACCTTTCCGGTAAGGGCGCAAAACTGGATCTGAACAAAGTCCCGGTTGAAGAAAGCGGCATGAGCCCGCTCGAGATTTGGTGCAACGAATCGCAGGAAAGATATTCTTTGGCGATCGATCCGGCACGTCTTGAACAGTTCGATCAGTACTGCAAACGTGAACGCTGCCCATATGCAGTGCTCGGTGAAATTTCGGCCGATGACGAGTTAGTCGTCACGCGCGGACAGGGCGAAGAACCTGCAGTAGATATGCCCATGAGCGTATTGCTCGGCAAAACGCCGAAGATGCACCGCGATGCAGAGCACGCTGAGCCCGTGAAGATGGAAACAGACAAGGCAGTCGATACACGCAAAGCTTTATATGAAGTCCTGGCTCATCCGACTGTCGGAAGCAAGAAATTCCTGATCACGATCGGCGACAGAACCGTCGGCGGCATGACTGTCCGCGATCAGATGGTCGGTCCTTGGCAGGTCCCGGTTGCAATGCGGCTGTGACGGCAGTTTCCTTTGAAGAGTTCAAGGGCGAAGCAATGGCTATGGGCGAAAAAACGCCGATTGCCGTTTCTAACGCTGCGGCAGCAAGCCGCATGGCCATCGGCGAAGCCCTGACGAATCTGGTCAGCGTCGACGTAAACCTCGACCGTATTATCTTGTCGGCTAACTGGATGGGTGCCTGCGGTGTTAAAGGCCAGGACGCTGCGCTCTATGACGGCGTCAGTGCAGCCAGCAGTTTCTGTCAGGAATTAGGCGTCAGCATCCCCGTCGGTAAAGATTCTCTTTCCATGAAGACCTCATGGAAAGACCAAGCCGGAGAAGACAAGACCGTGGTCTCGCCCGTTTCCTTAGTGGTTTCCGCTGCGGCACCGGTTTATGACATTCGAAACAACCTGCTTCCGATGTTTGCTGAATCGGTTCGCGACAGCTCCTTGCTGCTGATTGACCTCGGACACGGCAAAGATCGTCTCGGCGGCTCTGTTTACTCTCAAGTGACGCAGCGTTTTGATTCCGTGACACCGGATATGGAAGACCCCAAAGAGCTGAAAAAGTTCCTTGAGCTGATTCGTTCCTTATCCGCCAAAGGCGCGATTCTCGCTTATCACGACAGAAGCGACGGCGGTTTGGCTGCAGCCCTCTGCGAAATGATGTTTGCCAGCCATGTCGGCGTAGAAATTGTGGCCGATGCGCTTGTGAGCAAAGACCGTACGCTTAACCAGGCATTGTTCAATGAAGAGCTCGGCGCGGTCATTCAGGTCGCTCGCGGACGCGCTGCCGAAGTGGAAAGAGACTTTGAAGCTGCCGGCATGGGCTGGTCGCTCAAGTATCTGGGCAACCTGACTCAGGACGATCACCTCAATATTTATCTTGAAGGCAAATGCGTTCTTTCGGAAGATCGCGTCGACCTGCAGAAAGCTTGGAATGAAGTCAGCTGGCAGATTGCCAGAATGCGTGACAATCCAGAATGCGCTGACAGCGAGTACGAGCTCATCTCCGATAAGCACAACGGCGGCTTAGTGCTGACGATGGGCTTTGATCCGGAAGAAAACCTGGCGGCTCCTTTTATCAATACCGGTGTTCGTCCGAAGGTTGCGATCCTGAGAGAACAGGGTGTTAACAGCCAGAACGAGATGGCCAGCGCCTTCCTGCAGGCAGGTTTTGATGCCGTAGACGTTCACATGACCGACCTTCTCGAAGGCAGAGCAAAGCTTGCCGACTTTGTGGGTTTGGCAGCTTGCGGCGGCTTCTCCTACGGTGACGTGTTAGGCGCCGGCGCGGATGGGCGAAGACCATTCTGCACAACGCCAAACTGCAGAGCTCGTTCCGCCGCTTCTTCGAAACGCCGACAACGTTTACGTTGGGAGTCTGCAACGGCTGCCAGATGATTTCTCAGCTCAAGGATCTTATCCCCGGTGCTGATCATTGGCCTGCTTTCGTCCGCAACCTCTCTGAGCAGTTCGAAGCTCGTTTGGTCAATGTCAAAATCCTTGAGTCCCCGTCTATCTTCTTTACGGATATGACCGGTGCCACACTCCCGATCGTGAACTCTCACGGCGAAGGACGTGCTTATTGGGCGAATCCGCTAGATGAGGCTGAGGCAATCTGCGCCGCCTGCTACGTCGACTCTAAACAGATGCCGACCGAAGTCTATCCGCTCAATCCGAACGGTTCTCACGGCGGTAAGACGGCATTTACGACAGCAGACGGACGCGCGACGATTATGATGCCGCACCCCGAACGCAGCTGGCGTGCAACCCAAATGTCCTGGCGCTCACCGCTGCTGAAGAACGTGACACCATGGGCGAGAATCTTCCAGAACGCTCGCTTCTGGGTGGGTTAATTTTTTGTCGGTTTTGAATTGAGGGCTCCTTCGGGGGCCTTCTTTTTTCGGAGCTTAAAGCGGTCTTGAATGACAGGTCATTAATTTTTCTCGGTGTACACTCTGCCGAACATAAAGAAATGAAACGGAAGGATTTTGCGTATGTCAGATCAGACAGAAAAACAGGCTTCTCAAGAGCCTTTGACGATAAGAACTTAGGCGAGCTTTTTCAGATTCATTAGTCAATGCGCCTTCTCCATCGAGAAGTGCCTTTAACTGGGGTGCTTTCAAACCGGAAGCGGTGAAGTCACCGGCGGATCTTCCTCCGTATTTGGTTTTCGGACCGCTGAACGAAGAGACATTTCTGCTGACTGCTGAGGGATGGAGAGCGGAATGGTCGGACGCTCAGCAAAAAGCCAAAATCACGCTGAATTGGGGTGCCAAGACTCATCGCTACACAGCCACTCAGGTTTGGGAAGGCGAAGAGGGCAGCGCGACGGAGCAGTCCGATACCACTCCGCTGATTCAAGTCTTTGCCATGCTTTACGAAAATGGCTTTCCTTCCATGTGGGACCAGCTCGCAAAGAAAAAAGCCGAAGAGATGTACCATCTGACTTGGCTGGTCGGGGATAAAAGACTGCCGACCTATTTTGCTGCTCCTGACGGAATTTTCCGTGTTATCAGCTTCCCGGTCATGATTAAGAATCTTCGTCATGCTCAGTCGATCTTAAAGAGTATCGCCGAGAAGAATCCTACTTATGGCTTCTACGCCATCGCAAACTTGATGGAACAGGACGTCTATTACGAAATCGGCAAAGCTCCGGACTGGACATCCGACATTGCGCTTTGCATGACGCAGTCCATCGGAGAAACCGGTCTTATTCCTTCCGGCGTTCCGTCCTCGGAGACAATCGAAGGTAAAGAATATATTCATCTGGAACGCGACGTAATGATGCTCAACATCTCCGTGCCGTTCGCCCATATCTTCGAAATGCTCAAAGACTTGTCGGAAACTCCGATGCCGATTTTGCCGGCTTCCGAAGCGCCGATGAGAAGAGAAACACTGCCGGTTATTCTGCCGCAGGGCTTGTCTGAACGCCTGAGCTCTTTCACGCTCGACGACACGATCCAGGGCATCCGCGTGCAGTACAGCTATCCGGTTCAGGAATCTTCTTTGGATGACCTCCTGAAACTCGACAGCGCTGATCAGATCGAACGTCTCGAGAAGTTCTCCGATCACATGCTTGACCAGCTGACAGCTGATGTTCAGAAAGAAGCCGGAAAAGACTTAACTGAATAACCCGTGAGGACATCCGTGCCCGGCCGGATGTCCTGAGCCCGAGCAAATAAAAATCCCGCTCTGCGAAGCTGCAAAGCGGGATTTTAGATCTCTAGATGCTGCAAATTACTTATTGTCGCTATCGCCGCCCGGAAGAGCTCTGACTTCAAGACCGAATATAAGGGCGGTCCATCCGTCGAAGATCAGTTCGATTGCAACGAAGATGCCGAAAATCCATGTAGCGCTCTGAGGCCAGCCCCACCAGAGGCAGCCGCCCAACAGTAAAGAAATGATGGCGGAGAAGAGCATCAGTCCCCAGCCTTTTGCATCCGTATTGGACAGAGCGGCCCAGCACTTAACTAAGCCGATGGCGATGAAGTAAGAGGCCAGGAAGAGTGTGAGTGTTTCAGTTCCGGCAATCGGATAGAACATGAGAAGCAGGCCGGTTAAAGCGGTCAGAAGGGCAAGGACAATGGCGGCGGTTCTTGCACCCCAGCCTTCTGCTTTCCAGAAAAGGGCTAAGCCGGTTGCACCGGAAACCAAAAGCATTGCACCAATAAAGATCGTGACGCCGACCGAGAATGCGATAGGCGCAAATAAACCGATCGTACCGAGGACGATACAGAAGATACCCCAGCCGATCATTGCACCGCTGCGCTTCTTAAGAGGCATCAGCAGTTCATTTACCACACGATTGTTTGCGTTATTTTGTGTCATATTTTCCTCCAATGACGATGGTTCCATCATCGCCTTTTTGGAGAAAATAATCAGCGGAACTGCACCACTATGAGCCTCTCGCGACGCGAATGGAGGTGCGGATGGTCTTCAGAGAAATTTGGACTTCCAGCACAAAGAAAATGGTAGAGACGACAATGAAGACGACAGCGGTCAGGAGCATCGTGGATTTCCAAACTTCCATGTTCAGCTCTAGAAGGTGTTCAAGGATCGTCACCAAAACGAGAATACCGGAGAAGGCAGCAGAAGTCGTCACTGCCAGAATTGCATTCTTCAATAAGTGGCTGCGCTCGTAAGTGAGTCGAATGGCTTTTTCAAGGACGGGATCAATCACCGGCGCTTTTTGACGACGCTCTTTAAGCAAAGCGCGCACTCGGTCGGTGGTGTAGTTGTAGCGGGCTGTCATAGCCAAAAGCAGCAGGCCGACGCCGGAAATCAAAGTGATCGGTGTCAAAGCATCGGAAAGCGTTACCGAGTAAGAAAGCATTTTGTTCTCCTATTGCGGTCTGTTGTGATGGTGGACGGTTAAGCCGAGCGCTTTTACCGAAACCTGAACTTCACTGACGTAAATACAGCTTGAGATGACGATGAAGATCACGGAGGCCAGCAGCATTGTTGATTTCATCAGAGATAAGTCCAGGCTGAAGAGGCGTTCGATCACGATCACCAAAACCTGCAGACTGCTGAAGGCGGCCGAGATCATCAATGTCAGGATGCCGGTTTTAAGAAGGCTGGCACGCTTGTAAATCAGGTCGATGGACTGGTCGATTTCTTCATGGAAATCTTCGGATTCTTCTTTTCGTTCAGCCAGCAGCTGACGGATTCGGCTTGTGGCATGGCAATAGCGCGCAGACATGGACACCAGCAGCAAGCCCACACCGGAAATGAGTGTTACCGGGGCGAGAGCGTCTGAGAGCGTGGCACTGAACTCAACCATTGTTTTTTCTCCTCACGTATATGACCGAATTTTAGGCGACAAGGAGCCTAATTAAGGCTTTTCGCTTTTAGAAAGGAAAAGAAAAAGCCTTTTGAGAATTAGAATAGGGCTTTTCAGGGGCGTTCTCAGGACAAGTTTCGGCCCCTTTTTCGTTACTTAAATAAGATGTCTCAGCAATCAGCCCAGGAAAGACTGTCGGAAGATTCGATTGTCATTGGTTTTGATTACGGTTTAAAAAGGATCGGCGTCGCCGTCGGAAATTTATTGACCAAGTCTGCACGCCCTCTGAGAATCATTCACTGGAAAAAAAATGATCAGAAATGGGCAGAAATTACACAGGTGCTCTCGGAGTGGCAGCCTGCCGCTGTTGTAGTCGGTGTACCTCGTCATAAAGACGGCAAACCGAATGACATGACGCCGATCTGCGAACGTTTCGCTAATCAAGTGGAAGGCCGGTACGGGATTCCCGTGGTTCGGGAAGACGAGCGCTACAGCTCGGTAGAGGCTGAAAGCTATCATGATGCCGATGACGACGAGCCCATCGACGATGAGGCCGCCGCGATTATTCTTGACCAATGGCTGAACAAAGTTCCCGGAGATAAAAATGAAAACCATTAAAGGCATTTGGCGGTTCAGCCGAGTCATTTGTTATACCTTCGTTTGTCTTTTTCAGGCGTATACGCGGTTTAAACACGTAGACCGCAAAGAAAAAGGCAGGATGCTTCGCTATTATCCGACTCAGGTGCTGAAGCTTGCCGGGGTTCGCTGCAGTTATGAAGGCCATGTACCCGAGCTGCTGCATGAATGCGGTCTGACAGATACACCTCCGGCCTGTCTGGTTTTGAGCAACCATGTTTCTTGGCTGGACATCTTCTCTTTGGACTCCCAGCTTCCTAGCCGCTTTATCGCGAAGGCCGAAATTGCGAAGTGGCCGATTTTCGGGTTGATCGCTCAGCAGATCGGAACACTTTTTATCAATCGCTCAAGTAAGCGTGCGATTTTGCGCATCAACGATGACATTCGCGGTGCGCTTTGCAACTGCGAAGCTGTCACGATTTTCGCCGAAGGTACCACAACTTTCGGCAATGAACTTCTGCCCATTAAAGCCAACTTTATTGCGCCGGTCTGTGAGATCGGAGCAACGGTCCAGCCCGTGATTCTTTCCTACAAAAACAAAGGAAAGCCGACTAAGCAGGCTGCTTTTTCCGGCGATGTCACTTTGTTCGGGTCCTTGTGGAATGTTGTCACGATGGAAGACGCCGAAGTGGTTGTTCACTTTTTGGAACCGATTACCAACACAAAAGATCTCACGCGCCACGAAGTCGCAAAGATTTGTGAGGAACGTATGAGAGCTAAGCTCCAAGAAATCTGGGGCGACGAATATATAGCTAACGATGCGAATGCGGCGGAGGCTCTGGCCAAAGCGATCGCAAACGGCTAAGGTTCGAATTTTTTGAGAAGACGATTAAACTTACCGCAGTAGTGTTTTGTACTCAAATGACGAAAATGAAACCTGTTAGAAAAGCAGTATTCCCGGTTGCCGGACTCGGCACTCGTTTCCTTCCCGCAACGAAAGCGATGCCGAAAGAGATGCTTCCCGTGGTGGATAAACCTTTGATCCAGTACGCAGTTGAAGAGGCAGCAGCTGCCGGTATTACAGATATGATCTTCATTACCGGCCGCCATAAACGCGCCATTGAAGACCACTTTGACAGCGCGCCCGAGCTTGAGCGCGACTTAAAGAGTAAAAATAAGAATGCCCTTTTGGCTACATTGAAAGCAGTTGTGCCGCCCGGAATTATTTCATTTTTATCCGTCAGCCTGAACCGCTTGGCCTGGGACACGCAGTTCTCTGCGCACAGCCCGTAGTCGGGGAAGAGCCGTTTGCCGTTTTACTGGCTGATGACCTGATTGATGCCAAACAGCCTGCGATTGCCCAGCTGATCAAGGCGCGTGAAGAGAATGACGGCGGCAACGTACTTGCTGTACAAACCGTTCCTCGTGAACTGACCAAACAATACGGCATTGTCGAAGTTAACGGCGAACACGAGAAGTGTCCGACAATCCGCTCTATTGTTGAAAAACCTGATCCTCAGATTGCACCCTCGACCATGGCAGTGATCGGACGCTATGTTCTTGAACCTGAAATCTTTGACAGTCTTCGCAAGATCGACCGCGGCGCCGGAGGAGAAATCCAGCTGACCGATGCGATCGCCCGGAAACTCCTAAAGGCAAAACGATCGCCTGCAAGTACGACGGAGAGCGCTTTGACTGCGGCTCCAAACAAGGCTTCCTGAACGCAACCGTTCACTACGCCCGTAAAGAAGGCTACAGAATTATTTAGATCTGACCTTATTGAGGAGTTTGGTTGTGCTGCGGTCGTAGTCAAAAGCGACCGTCACAACTTTTCCGCCGTATGAGTGAACGATCTCGGCTTCAGGAAGCTGAGAGATCTCATAATCTCCGCCCTTGACGTAAATGTCGGGGCGGACTTTTTTTACAACTTCCAGCGGAACCTTATCTTTGAAAATCACAACACAGGCAGTACTTTCCAATGCGGCAAGGACAGCGGCTCTGTCGTTTCGGAATTAATCGGACGGTCCGGTCCTTTGCCGAGCATCCGCACGGATTCGTCACTGTTGACGGCGACGACCAAGCTGGCACCTAGAGAAGCGGCTTGTGCCAGGTAAGTCACATGACCGCGGTGCAGGATGTCAAAGACGCCGTTCGTCAGTACGATCGGATGCGGGAGCTTGCTTACGAATTCTTCGAGCTCTTCGAAGGGAACAATCTTTTTCTCGAAAGAAGGAGGAGGAAGATGCTGACTCATAGTAATTTAGCGGCGGCGAGAAGGTCTTTCGCTTGTAAGTGCGGAACGGTGCACTCGGTTAAAGGTTTTGTGCCGTCAGACTGAACTAAAACAGCCTCGGAGAGACCGGCGGCTTTGGCGGCTTGTATGTCGGAAGGTTTATCACCGATGAGAACGCTTTGCGTCAGGTCAATATTGAGATCCTGCGCGGCTTGAAACAGCATTCCGGGGTTGGGTTTTCGACAATCGCAGTCTTTCAGGTAAGGAGCAAAAGCATGCGTCGGATGGTGAGGGCAAAAATACACGGCCGAGAGCGGAGCGTTGTGTCGCTCGAAAACACCGGCAAGCCAAAAGCTCAGCTCGCGAAAGTCTTCAATACTGTATTTGCCGCGTCCGATGCCGCTCTGGTTTGTCACGATAACCGGCTGATAGCCTTTTCGGACAAGCTCGGCAGCGCCCTCAAGCGCGCCGGGAATGAAATGGAAATTTTCCCGCCTGTGGACATAGGCGTAGTCGACATTGATGACGCCGTCTCGATCCAGAAACGCGGCTTTTACCGCGCTGCTGAACCGGGGTGTGAAGGTAAAGCAAAATCTCATGCGAATTTTTTAAGAAGTTCAAGCATGTAGAGGCGGGTACCTTCCTGGACGCTCTTAAACTTAACTTCGCATCCGGCTTTTCTGAGCTCGGTGAGGTCCGCCTGTGTATAGGCTTGATACTTGCCGACCATGCTTCGGGGAACGGAATGTATTCGATGAAGCCCTGATTGACAGCCTCGGTAAGCGACAAGGCGGCTTTGCCTTCCTGTTCACGCAGTGTATTAACAACGGTCAGCGCGACGTCATTAAACTGCTGAGCCTTTCCGGTGCCGCAATTGTAGATACCGGAAACGGACTTATCTAAGCAGAAGAAGTTCACGTCGACGACATCGTCCACGTAAACGAAGTCACGCATCTGGGCGCCGTTTGTATAACCTAAGCAGCCCTCGAAAAGTTTGACCTTTCCGTCCTTACAGAACTGGTGGAACTGGTGGTTGCCCCGGAAGCCATGCGGCCTTTGTGCTGTTCATGCGGACCGTAAACATTGAAGTAGCGAAGTCCGGCGACAGGAGCTGTAAGACCCTTTTGCATTTCTTTACGCAGAACCTGATCGAACAGATATTTGGAATAACCGTAAACGTTCAAAGGTTTTTCGTAGCGAATGTCTTCTTTAAAGACATTGGAAGCGCCGTAAGTTGCGGCTGATGAAGCATAGATGAAGGGGATCTTTTCTTCCTGGCACCAGCGGAAAAGCTCGAGCGTATAGCGGTAGTTGTTTTCCACATGTAGTGACCGTTGTGCTCCATGGTGTCGGAGCAGGCGCCTTCGTGGAAAATGGCTTCGGGCTTTGCGATCTTGCGGGCTTTAACTTTTTCAATGAAGTCGACCTTGTCGAAATAATCGATGATGTGGTGGTCGGCCAGATTGACAAACTTGTCTGCCTGAGTGAGGTTGTCGACAGCGATGACATCATTGCAGCCTCTGTTGTTGAGACCCTTGACGATATTGGCGCCGATAAAGCCGGCAGCACCGGTAACAATAAAGCTCATTCCTAGTTCCTCAAGTTAAAGCGTATTAAAGAGTTCTTCCGGGGTAACAGTTGCGGTACCGAGTTTGCCGACGACGATGCCGCCGGCCTGGTTGGCGATGTAAACGGCAGTGTGCCAGTCGCAGCCGGCCGAGAGCATCACACCGAGTACGGAAATGACCGTATCACCGGCGCCGGACACATCGTAGACCTCACGGGCGTGCGCGGGGACGGTCCAAGCACCGTCGTCATCAAATAAGGTCATGCCTTCTTCGCTTCGCGTCAGAAGGATTTTCTCCAAATTTAATTCTTTTCGCAGGTTTTGTGCGCGGTTGAAAAGGTCGGCTTCACTGTTCCATTTTCCGACAACTTGGGCCAATTCGTTGCGGTTAGGCGGGATCACCGTGGCGTCTTTATATCGGGAGTAGTCTCTCCCTTCGGATCGATCAGGATCGGACGGCCGAAAGTGCGGCTCTCTTGGATCATATTTTCGATGCGGTCCAAACCGCCCTTGCCGTAATCGGAAAGAATGACGACATCATGATCAGGCAGCAGAGAGGTGAAGCGGTGAGAGTGCTGATCAAGGACTGTTCCTGCGACGGAGGATTCAAAATCGGTTCTCAGCATCTGCTGGTTGCGCGCAAGAATACGAAGTTTGAGTGTCGTAGTGAAATTTTCAGCGCGGTAAAGGCACGGACGAACTTTGGATGCCTCAAGGAGGTCCATGATTTTGGTGCCGGCTTCGTCATCGCCGATGATCGCAAGCAGAGAAGTACGGGCTTCTAAGCTGGCTGAGTTGCGAGCCACGTTGGCTGCGCCTCCGAGACGGTCTTCTGTACGAGTTACCTTAACGACGGGAACGGGCGCTTCCGGAGAAATGCGGGAAGCATCGCCGAACCAGTATCGATCCAGCATCGCATCCCCGACAACAAGAACAGAGGCGTTGCGAATGGCCTCCATGGAGGGTTTGAGAATGTTCATTTTAAAGACCCAATTGAATGTTCTCCAAATTTTACCGCCATCATTTTGCGGTAGTTCATCGGACGCTAAAGCCGTTAAAATCGGTAACTATTCTTTCTTTGGATGAAAACGATGGCTGAAACGATTTCCCGTTCAATTTTTAAGGCTTATGACATTCGCGGAATAGTTGATAAGACGCTGACCGAAGAGGTCTGCGAAAAAGTCGGCATGGCACTGGGCACACTGGCCCAAAAGAAAAATGTTTCTCACATCTGTGTGGGCAGAGACGGTCGTCTGAGCGGTCCTCGTCTGCAGGCTGCTTTAATGAAAGGCATCCGTAAGGCCGGAGTCGGCGTTTATGACATCGGTGCGGTTCCGACCCCGGTGCTCTATTTCAGTACGGTCTACCTTAAAACAGGAAGCGGCGTTGCCGTCACCGGAAGCCACAATCCTCCTGACTACAACGGTTTGAAGATGATGCTTGCGGATGAGACGCTCTACGGCCCGGCCATTCAGCACATTTACGAGATGATCGTTAACAACGAACTCTACACCGCTGAAAAAGAAGGGCCTTATGAACAGGTTGATGTCGTACCTGCTTATATGGAAAAGATTCTTTCCGACGTCAAACTTTCCCGACCGATTAAGGCAGTTGTCGATGCGGGCAACGGTATTGCCGGCCCCTTGGCGGTTGACCTGCTGACTCGTCTTGGCGTCGAAGTACAAGGTTTGTTTACGAATGTGGACGGACACTTCCCGAATCATCATCCGGATCCCTCCAAACTGGAAAATTTGGAAGACATAAAGGAAGCTCTGCGTGAAGGCGATGCCGAAATCGGTATTGCCTATGACGGCGACGGTGACCGCTTAGGTGTTGTGACTAAGGACGGTGAAGTCATTTTCCCGGACCGTCAGGCAATGCTCTTTGCCGGAGACATTCTTGCCCATAAACCCGGCGCAGTTATCGTTCATGACGTCAAATGCACGCGCAATATTCGTCCGTATGTCGAGTCCCGCGGCGGCGTTTGCGTGATGTCGCGAACAGGTCACTCGCTGATTAAGGCGAAGATGAAAGAAGTCAATGCCGACTTTGCCGGAGAAATGAGCGGCCACATTTTCTTCCATGACCGCTGGCCCGGCTTTGACGACGGTGTCTACGCGTCCACCCGCTTGTTGGAAATTTTGACCCGAAGCGCCGATGCGAATGTTCCTCTCAAAGCACTCCCGAATGCAGTCTCGACTCCTGAACTGCAGATTCCGACCGAAGAAGGAGAAAACGTCAAACTGGTCGAGCGTTTGAAGGAAAATGCCAAGTTTGAGGATGCTCAGGACATTATTACGATTGACGGTATTCGTGTTGAATGGAAGGACGGTTTTGCTCTGGCTCGTCCATCCAACACCACACCCGTAGTTGTTCTGCGTTTTGAGGCAGACACGCCTGAAGCCTTGGCCCGTATCCAGAATCGCTTCAAAGAAGAGATTTTGAAAGTCGCACCTGAAGCAAAACTTCCGTTCTAATTTGCAGCGAATGCGAATATTGATCGTTAAAACGACTTCGATGGGGGACGTCGTCCATGCCGTCCCCGTCGTCGAGGATATCAAACGTTTTATTTCCGATGCCGAAATTGACTGGTTGGTCGAAGATTCGTTTGCCGATATTCCCAGGCATGTCGCGGGCGTTTCCGAGGTTATCGAGTGCTCGGTAAGAAAATGGAAAAAACGGATTTTTGAAAAGTCGACACGAGATCAGATCAAGGCTCTTCGCGAGAAGCTTCGCGGCAAACACTACGATTTAGTCATTGATCTTCAAGGACTGATTAAAAGCGCGGTCTTGGCTTCATGGACAAATGCGCCTGTGGCCGGATACGATCGCCGTTCGGGGAAGGAGCCTTTGGCTACGATTCTTTATTCCGTTAAGTCCTCGGTCGATCGGCAGAAATCCGCGGTTGACCGCTGTCGTGAACTGGCGGCTAAAAGTCTGGGCTACGATCTCGGTTCAACAAAACCTCAATTTAACTTTAAGTTTGAAGGTTCTCCGGAATCTGCAGGCAGCGTTTTCTTTTTCTGCAATACCAGCCGCGAGACGAAACTTTGGCCTGAAGAAAAATGGATTGAACTCGGAGGCGAACTCATTCGCCGAGGCAAGAAGATCGTGCTCCTCTGGGGCTCTCCGGAAGAAAAAGAGCGAGTTCTGCGCATTCAGGCAAGACTCGGCGCAGCTGCCGAGGTTCCCGAGCGTATGCCGATCGGACAGCTGATGGAAAAGATTTCCTCTGCTGACGCCGTGATCGGTTTGGACACCGGTATGACGCATCTGTCCGCAGCAATGGGGCGGCCGACCGTCGGGATCTTTCGTGACTACCCGATTGAACTGGTTCCGCTGGTCGGAGAGGGCAAAAAGAAAGCTCTCGGCGGAGTAGGATGCTGTCCTCAAGTACAGGAAGTGCTTAGCGCTTATGAAAAGGTAATTGAATGATTCTTCCCCGTCCGATTTACAGTGGTTTGCTTTACGCCGCGGCGCCGGCAGCCATGCTCTATTTGTATAAGCGTTCGCGAAAACAGCCGCAGTACCTGGAGCATTGGTCCGAGCGATTCGGGACGGCTCACTATCCGCCGCGAACTAAAGGAAGAACCCGGATTTGGATACATGCGGTTTCCGTCGGAGAGACCCGAGCCACATTTTCTTTGGTCGAGTCGATCCTTAAACGCTGGCCCAACACCGAAATTCTTTATACGCATATGACGCCGACGGGGCGTGAGGTCGGGGCTAAATTCGCCCAGAAATTCGGAAACCGAATTGCTCAGTGTTATTTGCCTTACGACACGCCGAGGGCAGTCAAAAAGTTTTTGAAAGCTACTCAGCCGAACCTCTGCCTGCTGATGGAGACGGAAGTTGGCCGAACCTCACGTACTTCACCAAGAAGTTGGGGATCCCGACCGTCTTGGTCAACGGGCGCCTCTCTGAAAAATCCTTTAAGCAAGGCCAAAAAGCCGGTTCGCTGATCAAGGATGCTTTCGGACGTCTGACGATGGCGCTGGCGCAATATGAAGAAGACGCCGAGCGTCTTAAGGCGGCCGGTGCTCACGATGTGAAGGTTCTAGGCAACTTGAAATTTGATTTCACGCCCAACGCGATTCAGCTGAGGACGGGTCGGGAAATTTTGAAGTATGCCGAACGAGACATCATCGGCCTGGCCAGTTCCCGAGAAGGCGAAGAACAGAAATTCTTGGAAGCGCTGAAGAAAGCGCAGGCTGCTGGCGTTCTAGAGGACCGTCTGATTCTGATTGTTCCGCGTCATCCGCAGCGATTCGAAGAAGTTGCCAAACTTATCGAAAAGAGCGGTTTTACTTACATCAAGCGCTCGCAAATCCGAGATTGGAAGACTGTGCTGTCCAAGCAGGGTCCTCAGATTGTCTTAGGTGACAGTATGGGCGAGATGGGCTTTTACTATGCACTTTCTTCGCTTGTCATCATGGGCGGCAGTTTCGAGAATTACGGCTGTCAAAGTGTGATTGAGCCTTGCGCCATCGGGCTTCCCGTGATTGTGGGTCCGAGCATCTTTAATTTTGACTTTATTGTGAAAAAGGCTGAGTCCGAGGGAGCTCTGCTTCGTGCTGCCGATTTCACGGAGGCTTTGCGAATTGCCGACGAAGTGTGTAGCGACCCTGAAAAAGGAGCCGAGATCGGAGAAAAAGCCGCGAAGTTTGCGCAGGAGCAGCGCGGAGCTACCGAGCGGACAATCCAAGTTATCGATATGTTGTTGAAAGGTGATACGAATGCAGATCAAGCATCCTAATGTACTTTCCATTGCCGGCATTGACCCTTCGGGCGGCGCCGGTCTCCTGGCAGACGTCAAAACGATTAGTTCGTTGGGCGGATATTCAACGGGTGTCGTGACCGCTGCAACCGCACAGAATACGCAAGGCGTTTTCGGCGTGATTCCCATTCCGACAGATTTTGTCAAAAAGCAGATTGATGTTCTTTTCGAGGACGTTCGTATTGATTCCGTCAAAATCGGAATGCTGTTTGACTCAAACCTCATTAAAGGTGTCGCAGAGCGTTTGCGTTATTGGAATCCTCACTACATTGTTCTGGACCCCGTCATGGTCGCCAAGAGCGGAGATGCACTGCTTACGGACGACGCTGTGGCCACTCTGCGCGATGAACTTCTGCCGTTAGCTACCGTCATAACTCCTAATTTGCCTGAAGCAGCTCGATTGCTTGAGACCGTTGATATTACCGACGATGAGCAGATGGAAGCGGCGGCTAATGACCTTTGGAAACTCAAAGGCTGTCACGGCTGGGTCTATCTCAAGGGCGGCACATGGAAGGAGTGGATTACTCGGAAGACCTGCTTTATGACGGACGCCACATGATCCGTTACCGCGCCGAAAGAACAATGATAAAGAACACGCACGGCACCGGCTGTGCGCTGTCTTCGGCGCTGGCAACTCTTTTGCCGTCTTCAACGGATATTCCCATGGCAGCCAGAGAAGCCAAGCGCTACATCACACAGGCCATCATCCACGCCGATGAGCTTCAAATCGGAAAAGGACACGGCCCGGTGCATCATTTCTACGCTCAGTGGTATTAATTTACAAACTATTACACCTGTTTATGGGTAGATGAACTTGCACAGATTGAAATAGCTGTGTAATATTCAACTTCCCTGATGACTTGATCGTCAGATGGCGAATTAGCTCAGTCGGTTAGAGCAGAGGAATCATAATCCTTGTGTCCGCGGTTCGAGTCCGTGATTCGCCACCAAGATTCAGCCCGGCAGCTTTTAAAGCTTCCGGGCATTTTCATTTGTGGGCTTAGAAATTGTGCCCGATGAAGTCTTTGTTCTGAAGAGCTAGATGTGAAAACTTATGCCATAGGCGATGTCCACGGGTGTTTTGATACCCTGGAGAAGCTTCTCCAACAGATTCCGAACGAAAGCCGTTTGATTTTTATCGGCGATATCATCAATCGCGGTCCGAAATCTCTCGAGACTATCCGCACCGTCATGCGTATGGGAGATCGCGCCGAGTGCCTGCTCGGCAATCACGAACTCCACCTTTTGGCCGTTTATGCGGGCCAAAGAGCGATGTCTCCGGAAGATACGATTTCTGAAATTCTCAACGCTCCGGACTGCGATGACATCATTCAGTGGCTGAGAAATCGTCCCTTAGCTTTGGTTGATCATGGATTTTTATGCGTCCATGCCGCAACTCATTGGTCTTGGTCTGTCGAAGAAACACTGAAGCAGGCTTCCAGGGTCGAAAAATTTATTCGTTCTGACAAAGGGCTAAGCCAGATCGGGGAGCTTTTCGGCAAGCAGCAGTGGAGTTCGGGTCTTCGCGGCAAAGACCGATTGCGCACCGTCGTCAACGTGCTGACGCGTACTCGTTATCTCAATGCCGACGGTACGATGGATTTCAAACAGAAACTTTCTCCTGCCGATACGCCTGTTGAATACATTCCTTGGTTTAAGTTTCCGGGCCGCAAAACGGCTAAGACGCCTGTTGCTTTCGGGCACTGGTCCACACTAGGTCCCGTGAATGACGTTTCCAATGTTTTCCCACTGGACACCGCCTGTCTTTGGGGCGGCGCTCTGACAGCTCGACGTTTAGGACGTCATCGCGAAACATTCAGTGTAAAAGCACCGATTTACCGTATTCCCGGAGAAAAACGAAATCTTTAATTTCGGGAAAAGCGTTCCCGCTTGTGGGAATGCAGTTCTTTTTTGAGTGACTTTCAGTTTTTGAAAGTTTGTATTAACCGCCACCGGACATAAACCGTGAACGCGAAAAAAATTTACTTGAAGACTTTTGGCTGCCAGATGAATGAATATGATTCCGGCAGATCGCAGATATTGCTAAGGCAGCTGCCGGTTACGAAGTAACCGACGACATTAACGATGCCGATTTAGTTGTTTTTAATACATGCTCTATTCGAGAAAAGGCTCAGGAAAAAGTATTTTCCGACCTCGGACGAGTCAGAGAACTGAAAAAGACAAAGCCGAATCTTAAGATTGCCGTGGGCGGCTGCGTTGCCAGTCAGGAAGGCGGCAACATCGTCCGCCGTGCTCCTTACGTCGATGTGGTTTTCGGGCCGCAGACTCTTCATCGCCTGCCGGAGCTCCTGGAAAAAAATGAAAAAGAGCACCGTCCGCAGGTCGATATCAGTTTCCCGGAAATCGAAAAGTTTGATCATCTGCCGACTCCGCACGCCGATGCGGCCACAGCGTTTGTTTCCATTATGGAAGGCTGCAGCAAGTACTGCTCCTACTGTGTCGTGCCTTATACGCGCGGAGAAGAGTTTTCCCGTCCTGTGGAAGATGTCCTTGTCGAAATTGCCCAGCTTGCCGCTCAGGGCGTAAAAGAAGTCACTTTGCTGGGGCAGAACGTCAACGCCTACCGCGGCGAAGGCCCGGACGGCGAAATCGTTGACTTTGCCCTGCTGCTTGAATATGTGGCAGAAATCGACGGTATCGAGAGAATCCGCTATACAACGTCCCATCCGAAAGAATTTACCAACCGTCTGATTGAGGCTTACCGCAAGATTCCGATCCTGGCTAATCACGTACACTTGCCGGTTCAAGCCGGCAGCGATCGTGTCTTGGCCGGTATGAAACGCGGTTACACAATCCTTGAGTACAAGTCCATCATTCGCAAGCTTCGTGCGATTCGTCCGGATATCAGCATCGCGACAGACTTTATCGTCGGATTCCCGAATGAAACGGAAGAAGACTTTGAAAAAACGATGAATCTCATCAAAGAGATTAAGTTTGACGCCAGTTTCTCTTTTGTCTATTCCAAACGCCCGGGTACTCCTGCAGCGGAACTGCCCGACGACACGCCGCAGTCTGTCAAACTTGAAAGACTTCAGAGACTTCAAGCATTGAATACTCAGCATGCTCAGGAAATTTCGCAGTCGATGGTCGGAAGCGTTCAGCGCTGCCTGGTTGTCGGAGAAGCGAAGAAGGGCGAAGGAAAGCTCTCAGCTCGTACGGACAACAATCGTATCGTTACCTTTAATGGGCCCGAAAACCTAATCGGTCAGATGGTAAACCTCAAAATTAATGAGGTTTATCCGCACACCCTGGGAGGGGAATTAGTTTAAATGACTGAAGCTAAAACGAAATCCGATCAGACCTCTTTAAGCTTAGATCTTCAAATCAATAACAGTGATTTGTCTAGTTTGGTCGGACCGTTGGATTCAAATTTAACCCAGCTGGAAAATTTCCTGAACGTGGAAATTTCCCGCCGCGGTGCGTCCTTCGGAATTAAGGGAACACAGGCAAACTGCCGCAAGGCCATTCAAGCTTTGACGGATTTGGCCGCCATTGCAGAGCGTAAAACCGATGAACTGACGGCAGAAGATATCCAGCTCTATCTTGTAGGCCAAAAGGCGCCCGCAGAGGAGCTGGCTGCCGAAGAGCCGGTTCCCGAGCTTCGCACTAACCGCAAGGGACTTCAGGGACGTACGCCGATGCAGCGAACCTATATTCGCAACATCCTGTCCCATGACGTCTCCTTCGGTATCGGACCGGCGGGCACCGGCAAGACCTACTTAGCCGTTGCAGCCGCTGTCAGCGCATTTGAAAAAGGCGAAGTCGAAAGAATCGTATTAACGCGTCCGGCAGTTGAAGCCGGCGAAAAATTAGGCTTCCTTCCCGGAGATCTAAGTCAGAAGGTCGATCCTTATCTGCGTCCGCTCTACGACGCTTTGTTTGACTTACTGGGTACGGAAAAAACGCAGCGCTTGCTGGAAAAGCAAAAAATTGAGATTGCGCCTTTGGCTTATATGCGCGGCCGTACTTTGAACGCTTCTTTTGTTATTCTTGACGAAGCTCAAAATACAACTCCGGAACAGATGAAAATGTTCCTGACGCGTATCGGCTTCGGCTCCAAAGCAGTCATTACGGGAGATGCTTCCCAGATCGACTTGCCGAGAGGCCAAAGAAGCGGGCTGATCGAGGCCTCGCACATTCTTCAGGATGTACGAGGAGTCTCTATGACTTATTTCACTTCGGCCGATGTGGTTCGCCATCCTCTTGTTGCTCGTATTGTCGAGGCCTACCAAAAAGCCGAGAAGAGAGAATACCAACATGCGTAAACCCCATGTATTGAGCCTTTCCGTCCAAAATCTTGCACATTTTCCTCAGCTTCCGTCCAGAGGGAAAATTCAGCGCTGGATCAGCCGAGCCTTGGAAAACGATGCCCAAATTACGGTTCGTTTCGTTGAGGAAGAAGAGGGCTGGGAGCTCAATAAAACATATCGGGGTAAGGATTACGCCACCAACGTTTTGACATTTGACTATCAGGTTGAGCCTGTTGTGGAGGCCGACCTGGTGATCTGTGTGCCCGTGCTTGAAAAAGAATCCAAGGACCAAAACAAAACTTTCT
>ERZ860009.428-NODE-428-length-19412-cov-1.639975_pt1 | contig 19412 bp, 18 predicted proteins | sample MGYA00510114_ERZ860009 | MGnify/ENA primary metagenome ERZ860009 (study PRJEB30046, sample SAMN00715177) | human gut metagenome | study: EMG produced TPA metagenomics assembly of the A metagenome-wide association study of gut microbiota in type 2... | reverse complement strand
TTCGAAGGTCCTTCACGTCCCAAAGACAAACCGGTGCTTAGCGCAAGTATTCCTCCCACAAACTTGGCAATCACCTCAATGAAAGGATGTTTATACGCAACTCTTCCATTGATAACTCCACGTGTTTGTGGAATACCTCCTCCTGTGATCAACGGCATCTTTTTCACCAGCCAGGAGACAAATATAAGAATCCCCCACATTAACAGAAAAAGAGGAAGGTACCAATACCATTTAGGATGAGAATCAAAGAAGTCATGGCGAAGATTGAAGAAGAACTGAAGCAGGTAATGATAAGGCACAGCAATAAGCCCCGTCAGTAACCCGACAAAGATACTGACAAAGTAAAGCCGCGCATCAATCAATTTGAGTTTGAAGATACGCCAACGTCCTCTGTCCTTTAATTTTTTAATCAGTCGAAACTCCATTCAGCAAAGTTTTCATTGTTTTCGCATGGATACAACAATTAATACCCCGCAGAGGTTTCAGACTGATAAATATTTAATCAGCTTTATCCTTCCAGCAGATTCAGACGCAGAATACCATGTATCATGAGTCAGCATCAACTACACGTCCGGCAAAGCTCTCTTTGCCGGACTGTGCATAGGCTGCCAAAACTTATCAGTAACAAGACACAATGAATAATCAAACGATACTGAAAAGAATAGATATATCTGCCTATGCCCAATTTGTGTTGACTTTAGTAAAATAAAACACTATAATAAATAATACCTAATCCATTATCTACTTTTGAGTTTGATGAGGGGTATGCTGTCTTTGTCTCTGGCGGTCTTGTCCGGGTTTGTGACCTTGTCCCGGTTTCTGTCCTTTTCTACGGTCAAACTCTTTTCTGAATTTATTCATATTGCTCTTTTCCTGCTGATAAATCTTCATGATCTGCTTTTGAGACAGAATCTTGCTGAACTCATTATAATACTTCTCACGGATGTCCAGCATCTTACGACTCTGCGCAAACTGATCTTTCAACATTTTAGCGATTTCCGCATCTGTCATAACCGGTTTTGGAGTTTCTTTGGCAGTATTGGCTTCCGTACCTTGATCTGCATCTTTTCTCGCTCTGGGTTTGAAGTTCATCATACGACACTCACGAAGTTCTTTCAGATACTTCTCGTATATCGGAGTAAACTTGGCTGCCGTTGCATCATCCAGCATGAGCGCTCTCACCATCTGATTGGTCTGCATCTGCATCATCTGCTCCGGTGTAGGATGCTGTTTTCTTTCTTTGTTTTCTTTATTCTGTGCAGAAAGGGTCATCTGGCTTCCCAAAAATAAAGCCATCAACACTACATAAATAAACTTAGTCTTCATAATCTTACGTTTTAATAATTAATTGAGTTATTCAGTTTAAAAATATATCGTTTTCAGAGAAGCTGACGAGCTCTTCCAACTCCTCATCTGACAATTCCTTAATCCATTTATCTACCGGATCTGTAGTTACATTATTTTTATCGACAGCCAATATATTTGAAGCAGATGGTGTGTCGGTATTCATATAGCGGAGAGACGGCGTAAACAAAATCCCGGCCAATACTGCTGCTACAGCAATCACAGTAGGAATAATCCTTTTCAGCCGACGCTTCTTGCGTTGCTCGTCAACCGTACGTTCCAATATCTTACGCTGTGTCTCCTCAAAAAAGTTATCGGGAGTGCGATAAGGTGTCCGCTTACCAATATTGTCAAAATCAAAATCCTTATCCATGATGTTACCTGTTTAATATATATTCCTTTATCTTATCTTTCGCATAGTGATAATTCACTTTCAGTGTCTCAACCTTACTATCCAGAACACGGGCGATATCTTCATATTCCAGTTCATCGTAATAGCGCAAGTTGAAAACGATCCGCTGCTTTTCCGGCAAAGTCAATATAGCTTCCTGAAACTTTACAGCCAGTTCATCTTCGTAGTCGACATAGTCAGAAGCTTTCAGTTTACTCATCAGTTCTTCCTGAACATCTTCCGCTGATATTACTTCTTCTTTACGGCTATTCAATAACCGAAGACACTCATTCGTTGCAATTCTGTAGATCCATGTACTCAGCGAACTTTCATTCCGGAACTGATCCAAATGGCGGAATACACGAATGAAGACTTCTTGCAGCACATCTTCCGCATCTTCGTGAGACACTACCATTCTCCGGATATAATTATATATCGGTTCCTGAAAACTGTCCACCAGCAACCTGAATCCCCGCTCGCGATCTGAGGAACAAGCTTTTCGGATTTTATCTTCGTTTATCATCTATTATTTCTGAGCTTTGGTTATTAGAACGCCGAAAAGGAACGAAGTTAAATGCACAAGAGCCGATTTTACATTTATTAATAGAAAAGAGGAAATATGACATTGGCATACAAGGAATAAAAAAACGCCTCCATAATCTTTTTCAAGACCATGGAGGCGCTGTTAACTCTTTATATACAAGCCGAAGTTGACTGAAAATCACCAGAACTTATTATGTTCCGCACTATATTCAAAACCTGCAGCTTTCAACTGACTGACAATATCTTCTCTGCTTACATCCATATCTTCGCAAAGCTCATCTAGCGAAGAATAACAGTCACGCAACTTCATATTGATGACACTGAACAGCACCATCGGATCTTTAGGCAATTCCATATTCTACAATCTTTTAAACCGCCGCAAAGTTACAGCAATCCCGGCGAATGGCAAAACAAATCAAGGGCCGATTTCTTCTATTTTCAAAGAGATTCTTTCAATCAGCTTACCAAGCTCCTCTTCCAGAGGTATCACATTAAAGTCCCTCCAGAAGTCTTCATCATATTTAAAATTCAGATCAGAGAAGATAGTACGCGTCGGTAATCTCTCTGCCCGTGGGAATGCAGTCACTTGTTCCGTATCCACTTTGCAAGTGATCATTTCAAACCAGATCTGCATCTGCGGACTAGCAGACAGCAACCGTCGCCGTTTCACCTTGAAAGAAAGGTCTCCACGGATATGATGAATATAATAGATACCTTGCCATGGTTTGTAGGAAATAGTATAAACCACCTTTTGCGGTATTATCCGAATGCCACGCGTGCGCCTTTCTACAAACATTTCCGACGCTTTCTTCACACGCTGGGGATCTACCTCAAAACGAGCTTGTAACAAGGCATTCGTCTCGGCATCAATATACAAATCTCCACAGTAGAGAGGCTCGATAATCTCCTTCTTTTGTGCAAAGTGTATGACATTCACACACCGGTCGTCTATGAATGTCACTCCCTGCGAAGTATACAGATAACCGTTATCACCTGCGTCAGGTATCAGGAATGAAGGCATATCCTTCATTATATCCATCTGAAAACATGCCTGAATGCCGGACTTCACCTTTACAAGCAGGCTGTCTTTGGCTTCGACATTACTCAGCCGGCTCATCTTCAACAGCTTCGCCTGATCGGAAACGGGAGAATGCGAACCGATCTTATAAACTTTGAAAACTGCTTCAGTAAGATTCTGAACCTTATTTTTCAATAAAACTCCTTCACGGTAAAATGTGGTCAGGTAGACAGGAGAATGAGAATAGTTCTGCTCTCTTTGCCTTCCCATTTCTTTCAGCAGCTTATAAGGATCGACCCATTGAACCACTACTTCCTGTAAAGGAACAACCTTTGGTTCCAAGCTCAGAATATGATGGCGACCTGCCAAAACTGAAACTTCCAGAGTTTGTGAAACATATCCTATATGAGAAAAAACAACCGAATCGTTTTGCAAAGAATCCGGTAAGGAAAGTCTGAACTCTCCTTCCTGATTAGTAACAATCCCCACAGATGTCCTCCGGACTCCAACGGATGCAGAAGCAATAGGCATTCCGGTTTCCTTATCCAGTAAAGTTCCGGTAAGCATCAGATTTACAGGGTGAACGGATGAAGGTTTCGCCTGTTGCTGTTTGGTCGGTGAAGAAGAAGTTATCAGAATATGAGTCCCTATTACTTTAAATTCCAGGCTGGTATCTCCTGTTATCTCATAAATAGCCTGACGAATGGTTCGCTCTCCTTTCCGTATCTTCACCGTTACATCATTATCTACTACTTTACTGTCATAGATAAACAGATAACCTGACTGCTGAGAAATATTGCCTAACAGTGAATAGACCGTTCCTTTCATCTTCGGCAGGCTGATCATACGCTCCAGCACATCTTCTCCGTCAGCTCTCAACGTATCCGGTACGATAAAGAACAAACACAGAATCACCATATAGCGATAAACCAGCCTCATCTCACTTTTTTTATTTATTCTGTCAGCATGAATGTATCCCCCTGCCGTGTGCACTTCAAATTAAGCGCATAGGCTATCAATGTAGCCACAGTCTCTGGAGATTCATTGGAAAATTCAACTGTCAGCTTTCTTTTTTCAAGCGCAGGAGAAGCTACACGTATCTGCGAACTACCTGCATTCATATTCATTACTTTCAGAATATGCCCCAAAGATTCATCTTTAAAACAGACATGCTTCAGATAGCGATTCAACTCTCCGGCATTTTCAGTCGAACTGAGCAAAAGTTGCTGTGATTGCAATACCACTGTCTCACCAGCTTTGACATAACATTCTTTATTTCCCTTTTTAAGGGTTACCCTAACGGTTCCCCGTTGCACCGAAAGACGGAACGGAGCATCTTCGACGCTCTTTACACTAAAAGCAGTACCCAATACTTCAATCTTTACTTCCTTTGTATCAATCCAAAAAGGTTGCTTCTGCTTCTTTGCCACATCAAAAAAGGCATCTCCCTGCAAACTGACTTCCCGTTTGTCGGAAACAAAATGTTCCGGATATCGGATAAAAGTCTCCTTTGCCAAGAACACGACAGAACCATCTTCCAGAGTCGTGACCAATGTAGGAACATCTTGATTCTCCTGTGTTATAAAGTCAGGTAATTCCTCTTTTTGACCGAATCCCCAATACAAAGTACTAAAAACCAAACCGACCACCATCGCCGCTACAGTGCCATAGCGTACCCACATCGGGATTTTAGGCATCCGATGGTCTTCTACAAGCAGATGATCTTTATCCAATCGGTCGTACAACCGATTCCAAGCCTGCTCCGTCTTTATTTTATGAATATCCGTTTTCATCATTTCATTTGAATATAATTTTCTATTTCTTTTCGCAAAGTTCGTAAAGTCTTCGTCATTTCCGCTTCCACCGTTTTGACGGAGAGAGAAAGCTGAACTGCAATTTCCGCATATTTCTTTCCCTCCGTCCGGTGCATTTTAAATATCTGCATTCTGCGTTCCGGCAATTTCTCAAGGGTATTATTTATCAGCTTCTGAAGTTCTTCATATTCCATCTGCTGATGAGGATCTGTCGCCTGTTCCGAAGAGGATGTAGTCAGCACAGACTCTCTATACCGCTCTTTGACCTCTTCATGCTCACAGTATTGAATTGACTGATTACGTGTCGCCCTGTAGAGGTAGTTTTTTACAGACTGGAAAATCTGTAACTGTTCCCTATCCTTCCAAAGCACATAAAACAGTTCCTCAACAATTTCCTCAGCCACCTCCATCCGTCCGGTAATGCTTGCCGCATACCAACACAAGGGAGAATAGTAACAGCGAAATAGTTCCTCAAACGCTTTTATGTCACCTGCCTTTATTTTTGTCAGTATGAGCAGTTCATTCAGCATACTTCTATCATTTTACGATTGTTCCCAAATATAAGAAAACAATTCTGATTTTAATTAGATTGCTTTTTCAATTTATCGACAGCATGTTCCAGAGACTCCGTAGGTGCTATGATATTATAATTTCCCCAGAAGTCTTCACTCCAGTAATTTCCGACTTTATCATAGAAAATCTGATTGGAGGTAAATACTTTATTCCGCGGAATTATCTCGGACGGACTCTCCCTCCGGTCTGTCACCACCATTTCTGAGGTTACTGCATAGCTCGTAGAGAAAAGCCTCCGTTTCCAGTCGCATTTAAAACGAATATAATTGCGGATATAATTCAGATAAGTCCTTCCATCTATCGTTTTATAGGTTATCAGAAAAGATAACTCTTGCGGTTTGAATCTCAGTTGAAATGGTTTCTGATGAAGAATAGCAGCAATTGCTTTCGATTTATTCTGCATATCCAGATTCATCTCGATACGTGTAAACGACAGCTTCTCACAATCTACATACAATTTCCCATGAAACAGCGCATATGGTAAAAGAACTCTCGGACGGAAATTAATAACATATTGTATCCGGTTATCGATCAATGCCGATTCAGCCATCCAGAACTCATAGTTGTTCAATTCTTCTGGTTCCAGCAGCGCCTCTTTATTCTTTACGATATCCAAAACTACAGATATATTAGGACCACCCATAACCTTTACTGCCAATGTATCACTAACTTTCTGACTTAGCAGACGGCGTCCTTTCAGAACCTGTAGTTTATCATAATCCGTAGTGCGATTGGTGTATGCTGTTTTCGACACATCAAGTACAGCTTCCGATACACTGATATAACGGCGCCCTTTCTGCACAGTCTCCCGATAGAAGCTGGTAAGCATATTCCGGTTGGCACTATAATTTACCGGAATCTTCTCAATCGCCTTTTCTATAATTGTACGCGGATTATTGGCATAAACGACCACTTCATTCAACTGGTTAGTATGAGGTATCATCCAGACCGTCAATTTAGAAGAATTATTCTTATCTAAAGATACATGACTATTGATATAGCCTATGTGAGAGATTTCCAACTCTCGCGACACTTCTTCTTTCCTGACTTTCAGAGCAAACTCTCCCTCTGCATTTGTCACCGTACCGATATTACTTCCTTGCACAGATACATTCACGTTTTCAAGTGTTCTCTTATTTTGCTTATCCTTCACCATTCCGACAATCGTGAAATAATCTCCTGCATCCTGCGCCCATATATCAGCACTCCCTATCCATAGAAAAGCTAATAACCATCCAACCAAAAGTATAACTGACTTTTTCATCTTAATAAAGTTTTAAAGTAAATAATTCCTGCTTCTATGAATAAGATCGTTCAATCTGCAAATACCCTATTGTCTGAAATAAAAAAAATCAGTATCTTGCCCGACAGACAAAAATTATATTCTCAACAAATGATTAATTATGATACGCAAATTAGATAAAGCAGAATTTCAGCAGGCGACAACTTTAGCATTAGAAGTATACTTGCAATGTGGTCAGGATGATTTCGAAGACGAAGGTCTTGAGAGTTTCAAAAGTTTTATATTCAACGATAAATTAATGAATGAACTCTGCATTTATGGAGCTTTCGAAGAGAATAAACTAATAGGTATTATGGGAACCAAGAATGAGGGCAAACACATTTCTTTGTTTTTCATCAAAAAGGAATTCCATAGAAAAGGGATAGGCAAACAACTATTTGACTATTCCCAATATGATTGTCCGGCAAATGAAATAACGGTAAACTCATCTACATACGCTATCAGGTTTTACGAATCTCTGGGATTTGAAAAAACAAACGACAGGCAACAAACAAACGGAATCAGTTATACTCCGATGAAACTCATATCGAACAAATAAAGAAGAAGATATTACCATTAGATTCCAGTTCCCCGGAGCCCAAATCTAATTGTTAATTATACTTTCGAATATGTATTTCTTATAAAAATAGTTTCTACATTTGCGACTGTTATGGCGAAATACATTTTCTGTATATTATTTGGTATATTTCTGATATGGGGATGCAATTTAGTGCCCGATAAAGAATTACAGGAGTTCCGGACAGAGGCCGGTACTACCACTATACAATCCCATAATAAGTCACAGAGTTACCGATCCAAAGCTGTAGTCAAACAATCCGGTAAAGAAAACAACTCCTTCCAAGAAGGGAAATATGATGGAAATATGATTGCAACATTGCCGATGGTATTTTAGGAAACTCACTTTTATCCCGTACCACTTCTCTTTCCAAAATTCTAAGATTCAACGTTTCTTCCGTTACAATTCGGATACTAAGTTCCTTAAAATATCAATTTCCGAAAGAAAAATGGACTGGTCTCCCCTACTACACAAATCTCACCAAATTCTCATATAGATATTACGTCTATACACTAGGACGAATACTTATTTAAATATCTCTTTTCCTTCTATGGGATGAGATGAGTGTATCTTCATGCCCATTTTATCTCTTTATATTCAAGGCAAGAAAGCAAGAAGAGTCTTTTCCATTGCCGGGAATATGCATACGATTTCACTTTTACATATTAATAACTTGATATATAATGGAATTTATATTAGACTTTATTCTCCACATTGATCAATACATGATTAGTATAGTGCAGGATTACCATACTTGGGCATATGTTATCCTATTCATCATTATATTTTGCGAAACTGGGCTTGTAGTCACTCCCTTTCTTCCTGGTGATTCTTTACTTTTCGTTGCAGGAGCCATTTCCGCATTACCCGGTATGCCGATCGATATCCATATTCTTGTTTTAATCTTATTTGCAGCAGCCGTATTAGGTGACTCCTGCAACTACATGATCGGACATTTTTTCGGACGCAAACTTTTTCATAATCCCAACTCCAGGATATTCAAACAAAGTTATCTTGATAAAACGCATGAATTTTATAAAAAATATGGTGGGAAAACGATTATTCTCGCCCGCTTTGTGCCTATCGTCCGCACTTTTGCTCCATTTGTAGCCGGAATGGGAAAAATGCATTACTATTATTTTATGATCTACAATTTGATAGGTGGAGCCATATGGGTAGTTTTATTTTGCTATGCAGGCTACTTCTTTGGCGATCTGCCGTTCGTACAGGAAAATCTTAAACTCTTGATTATCGCTATTATATTTATTTCAATATTGCCTGCAATAATAGAAATATTACGAGCGAAGTTAGGATCGAAGCAATAAAAAACTTTATTCATTTGTTTATTAATAACAACAGCCATCAAATTAAACATCTCAAAAACAATTTAATGTACTCATATTTATGAAAAATTCTTTTTTTAGTAAATTCACGCCCAAAGAACCAAAGTTCTTTCCTCTACTGAAGCAGTTATCAGATGTTTTATCTGCCTCATCCGTTCTACTTGTTGAAAGTCTGGAACATGATCTGCCCACAGAAAGAGCAGATTACTACAAACAAATTAAAGACATGGAACGTGAAGGTGACAGATTGACTCATTTAATCTTTGACGAGTTAAGTACGACATTCATCACTCCCTTCGACCGTGAAGATATTCACGATCTGGCTTCCTGCATGGATGATGTTATCGACGGAATCAACAGTAGCGCCAAGCGCATTGTTATCTATAATCCCCGCCCTATTTCCGATAGTGGAAAAGAATTGAGCCGTCTGATTCACGAGGAGGCTATCAATATAGGTAAAGCCATGGATGAACTGGAGACTTTCCGCAAAAATCCAAAGCCATTGCGCAACTATTGTACCCAATTACACGATATAGAAAATCAGGCAGATGACGTATACGAGCTTTTTATCACCAAACTCTTTGAAGAAGAAAAAGACTGTATCGAACTGATTAAAATTAAAGAGATCATGCATGAGCTGGAAAAGACAACCGATGCAGCAGAACATGTAGGGAAAATATTAAAAAACCTGATCGTAAAGTATTCATAAAAGCAGAGCAAGACACATGGAATTATTAGTGACTATCATTATACTAGCTCTGATATTCGATTATATCAACGGCTTTCATGACGCAGCAAACTCGATCGCTACCATCGTATCGACTAAAGTACTGACTCCTTTTCAGGCGGTATTGTGGGCAGCATTCTTTAACTTCGTTGCGTTCTTCATAGCCAAATACATTATAGGTGGCTTTGGCATAGCAAACACTGTGTCAAAGACAGTCGTTGAACAATACATCACGCTACCTATTATCCTGGCGGGCATTATTGCTGCTATTTCATGGAATCTGATTACCTGGTGGAAGGGTATTCCGTCTTCTTCCTCCCATACGCTTATAGGTGGTTTTGCAGGAGCTGCTATCATGGCAAACGGCTTTGAAGCTATTCAGCTCAATATCATTCTTAAGATTGCCGCTTTTATCTTCCTGGCTCCATTTATCGGTATGGTTATCGCTTTCGGATTTACTCTACTTGTGCTTTACATCTGCCGACGTGCAAATCCGCATACCGCTGAAATGTGGTTCAAGAGATTACAGTTGGTTTCTTCCGCCATGTTCAGTGTAGGACATGGTCTGAATGACTCGCAGAAGGTAATGGGTATCATTGCCGCTGCAATGATAGCTGCCCACTCTATGGGTCTGGGAATGGGAATAAACAGTATTTCTGATCTACCGGACTGGGTAGCGTTCTCCTGTTTTACTGCTATCTCACTGGGAACGATGTCCGGAGGATGGAAAATCGTAAAAACGATGGGAACCAGAATCACTAAAGTCACACCATTGGAAGGTATGGTTGCCGAAACCGCAGGTGCTTTTACACTTTATATCACCGAAATGCTGAAAATTCCTGTAAGTACGACTCATACGATCACCGGAGCAATTATCGGGGTCGGAGCAACCAAACGTTTATCTGCTGTTCGCTGGGGAGTAACTAAAAGCCTCATGACTGCATGGGTACTTACTATTCCTGTCAGTGGACTCCTAGCTGCATGTATTTATTGTGTAGTTTCTCTGTTCCTGAAATAAATTCAGTTTCAAATAAAAAAGGTGTATCAGAACTTTTTCTGACACACCTTTTTATATATACTAATTCAGCTAATCTTACTTCACTTCCTCAAGTCAGCATTATCTCAGTATGAGCAACTTGCGTACACGTGTTACAATTATATCGCAAATCCGAAAATAAGCATCCATAAGCAACAACAACTCTTGACTGCAAAAATATAAAATTTTCCAATAAATATCGTAATATAAACGCATAATAATCAAATCAATGGGCGATTTTATAGAATATACAATTCGAATACATAACTAATGCTTTAAGAAATCTTTAAGTGTAATAGTTGCAATTCTTAGTCCTTTCGCTTTTACTTGTAAGCCATTATCAGAAGTTAAAAGAATAGGATTTTCATTTTTAAATTTAAGTGCCACCGTTAATATGTTATTATCTGGGATTTTTTATTAAAATCATTTGGCAATAAGTCAGGATCAGAAAGCTCCATTAAGACATTCGGCTTATCCATTGCTTTATTTATCAATCGTAAAGCTGTTTCTACATTTTTTTTGTCTGTCGCATCAAGCTTAATTTTAAGTTTGTCCAACTCGTCTATAACTTTTGCAGACATAACAACTTGATAATGTCCATCAATCTTAGAAATAATATCTGGACAATTAACAAATACATTAGTGTCGATGATATATATATTCTTTTTTGTGGTTGACTTAACAGATTTTTGTTTTGAAGTCTCAAATTGCGAAAGATCAATTTTCCCTTTTAGATGCAAACTTACCCCGTTGCCTTCAATTATACTATCTTCAAGTTTATTTGAATCATCTTCCCTTCTTTCTGGTATAATACCAGAAGTTATTTTGACTAAGTACGAGCGAACATCTCTATGGCATGACGTATTGAGTATTGATTTATCCGCAACAATTATTGTCAGTTGTTTTGCACGACTTGTGCAACATTAAACAGTGCTCTATCAAGAGACATTCCTATCATTGTGTTAGGAATATAATAGATACAAACATCGCAAGTCATACCTTGAACTCGTTCAACGGTGTCGATGAGAACATTGTTTTTGCTACCATATTTACTTATAAAACTATTCTGCAACATTCTAACTGCTGCACGAAATTTTGTTAATACTGCAATATTCAATTTAGGATAAGATGATAATAAATCATTAATAATTCTAATAGTGAAATCACAGCTACCTTTATCTGCTTTCTCACCGATAGGCATATCCTTAGGAACAAGAACTGTACCACCTTCCTTAGGAATATAGTGTATAGTAGTATTTACTAATTCATACTTAAAGTCAGCTACCGATTTAATAGGTGTATGATAGAAAATACTTGTCAAATCTGCAGATTTTTTCAATAAACGATGTGTTTCTGTTAAAATAAACGACTTGTAGTTAAAGTTCTCACAAAGTGTTACAAAACCATTTGCAAGCATAGCGAAGTCGTTCCTCATAAGCGTTTCTTCGCTTAACAATACGATTGGCTGCATCTGGTTTTGATCACCAATCCATATGACCTTTTGTCCAAGATTCTTACATGCAGCTATCATTCCAAACAAAGCCTGACTTGCCCATCCATAATTACATAGTCAAATGGTTGTTCATAATAACTTTGTTTAGCCCAACCACTTGTATTATAGAATGTTGAGAGTGTCAAATTGCCAGAAATACATGTTACTTTTTTACTATCTATAGGACAAAGATTTTTGCAGGTAATAAGTTCGTCAGAAGATACATTTGTTTTCATTACTCGCTTCTCAGAGAGGTATTTTTTTAGACTGTCCTTTTCTGCAAGTTCTATCAATGCTCTGTTAGTCATGGCAGTAACAAGCACACTACTATTTTGGCTCAGCAAATGTGCAACAAGTTCAGCCATAAGATAAGTTTTTCCAGTACCTGGAGGACCCTGAAATATCAGTTGAGAAGTGGATTCTAACGCCTTGACTATCTCTTCAACCTGTTCTTTATTTGAATTAATATGAATAGGATTCCATACAATAAGCTTCTTGTCAAAGTCCAAGATGTCCTTGGCTACCATATTTGTGTCGTTGTTGTTAACGACATCAATAAGGTTCTGATAATAATCCATTGGTGGCTCTTGAGGACCAAGAACTATTACACATCCTTCTTTGTTTTCTAGGAATTTAGCCATATCTATTGACAATCCGTAAAACCACACAGTAAGAAACCATTGTCATCTGTTTTACCCTGCCAGACACAATGTACTTCCGAAAATTCGACTTGGTGACGACGCAAGTTACCCCAACTGATTTCTCCCCAATACCTTGGGATACTCATTTCTTTTTCTAATACGACTGCAGTAAAATATTCATTCTTGCGTGGAATTCCTTTATCCTTCTTAAAACGAAGTATAAGTTGCCCAGAACCCAATACGTTACGATCCGCATTATTGGAATCAGCCATTTTTAAGTCTAACTTTACAAACTGTGTAACATACACTTCATTATCTGTTAATAATGCTATTGCTTTAGAATTGAGTTTCTTTAAATATTCTTCGCTTATTGCTATAAGTTCTTTTCAAGAAATCTCTTATGTTGCTCTCTTGTATAATACATTATATTTCTATTCTAAAAGTCAAACAAGTCATCTGTATCAATATTTGTATAAACATCAGAATCTGACATCTTTTCGTCAAGTCCAAAACCCTTTATTTGGTCTGAAATAGAATATGTTATATTTTCTATAACGAAGCATGTCTTTTTTGAGTACATATATCTATTAGCCAGATATGCAAATTCTTTAGGAGTTATGATATCCGTGTCAAATATAAGGTTGACATCCTTATTGTCTTTAAAAGTATCATTAAAACTAATACGATGTATCCTTCTGTCATAGCCATAATTGAGTAGCAAATTATCTGGATCTATCATTAATTCTGAGAATAATCTAGGATGAAGGTATAGCTTTCGTCCTATAGAACTGGTTACGACTACGGTTATTAATTTCCCTTTAAATTTAATAATACCTTTAACCAAACCATTCCCAAGATTAGGATCCCATCCTAAGCAGTCATAATCTTCTAATGAGTCAAGGTAACCTTTTGCAGCATTACGTGCTTCCAAATTCATCTCTATACGGGATTCCTTGTCGAGATTATCTCGATCGGAAACATTGCCGTAGCTTTCTTCATCCTCATAATAATCACCGTCTATTCTTTTTTTACTTCTTGTTTCTTCAAGCATTCGCTCAAGTTCTGCTATGCGTTTATCCTTTTCTTGAACAATATCCGCTGATACGAGAAATATCATATTCCAATCCTCTTTAGAGAAAGGACATTTTAATGTAGTATTGGAGTATATATCGCTAGAGAAGATGCTGGTTCTCTGTTCGCTGATATATAGATATGTCTGGTGTTTGCAAAATATGTATATTCGCCCGCATAACCTTTAAATAAGTAAGTATTATTATAAATGCCCCTATACGGAAGCTCTCCTTCAATTATGTATATTGACATTCTTGAATTCTGTTTCCAGTCCAAATACAATTGATTTGACCATTCTGCTGCTTTACAGAAATCATCTTCATAATATGAACCAGTTAGACGTAATGTTTTGTATAGATTTGACAATATATTTGCTTGGTTTTCTGATTCTATAGGAAGTTGGAATGAGTTGGCTACCCAATTAAAGAAAGATTTTATTATATTAGTATCATTAAGATTCCATATATTCTCTAATTTGTCCTCTTTAAATGATTTTCTCCGCAGTATCTCTTTGCTTTCTTTGTCATGCAATCCAAGTTGAATCAAGAATTGTTTTTTTTCAAGCGTATTAGCCCAGTTCTCAATAAACGGAGGCACTTGTTCTATTGGTAAAGTGAATTCATTACTATCGAAATATGTTCCAATCAATTTATCAAAAGGATATTGAACTCCTCCATTTGCAATAATAGAACTTAATATATCTGCAATATCTAGTGCCATACTCTTATCTAGTATTTTGATGAAAAGATCCTGATCATTAGCACGAATGCATGATTTTAGCATATTATCGAAATAATTGTAACCACAAAACTTTCTATACACAATAAGAAAACAGAATTGTTCTGCAGTGATCAGTTGAGTTGATGCAGTTAGTTCCTTATACAACTGATTTCGAACATCAGTAGGGTTAACTTCCCTTTGAGCAAATATCTTTTCGAATCCATCTATACTTGAAAACTTTGAACTTACATTGCTAAGTATAGAAGATGACGAATATGCTGGTAGTATTTTCGAAAGCGAGAATGTATAGAGATTTACACCTATACTTATTGAAAAATCATCTTTAAGATTATATTCTGACAAACTTTTACCATTAATTGTTATTATTAAGCGTGCATGAGTAACAGCCGTATCGTTGGATAATGCCATCTTCATCCATCTATATTCGAAAGATTCTTTGTCATATTCCGACGTACTTAAAAGAGGCATAGCTTTTATGCTCTTTGAATATGCTGCCTGAGTATTAGGGTCAGATTGCTCTACAATGCGAAGCAAACTTGCTGTAGGTATATTACTTTTCGAAAACAATGTTATCGTAAACCCAGGTCTCCAATATGACAAGAATGTTTTATGAATATCTGAAATATCTGTAATACTTATCAAGTCATCAATATATGGTTCAATAATGCTTGAATAAATATCTGCCGATGCAACAAGGTATTTAGTAATTAAGTTATTACTTTCTTCTTGCTTTAACATATAATCATATAGCCAAACCGGACAATTGGAATTATATGTAAACATTGAAGATAATGGACTATAGTTACCATTTTGATTTTTAAAGATTTTCCATTTTTTTAGTGTTTCAACCCCAATGTTTTCAAATTTTGCAATATTAACAAATAAATGCAATCTCTCATTAAATGTGAGTGAATCTAAGGATTCTTCCTTTATTTTTTCAAAAATTGCTTTTTCATCTTGGCTAACAATAAACAATGATAATGGGTGTTCTTCAACAGAATGATTAGAACATTTAAAACCAAGTTTTGATAATACTGCCTTTATGGTTGAAATTTTCTCTGTTAAAAACAAGAGTTTATCTTCTAACTCAATTTCATTTGTTGTTTTCCATTCTTTTCCAAACATAAACGTGGGAACAAGTGGATTAGAGAATGTGCTTTTTCTTCTTTTGCCAACCATTCATAGAAAGATGTACGTAACCCATCATCACAAGAATCAATAATCCATTTTTTTAGGGCATCAATATTATTCAATAGAATTGTGATAACAGTTTCAGTAGTAATCTTTTCTATTCCAAATATTTCTTTTGACAATGAACTTGAATCAATAGACTCATGAGGTAAATGTTTGGTTGTACCTATTAGCTTATAGAAATAGATGCACCAATTGCAGAAGATAGTCCAGAAGCATCAAATATAATATTATCTGGCCCTACGATATCATTATTATCATTAAGTATAAATGATATATTTGTTAAAGCACCCTTATATCCACGATTAAACGAATCGACTAATGCTGCTGTATCCTGACTAAAATAGGTGAATTCTTTTGTTGGAAGTAAATTAAGATAATTTACATTGAGTTCAGAAGCATAGTTTGAAACCATACTTACAATTTGCTTTCCAATCATATAGAACAGGAAGAAATTCCATGGATTGTCGCTTTGGATTCCTTCTCTATCAGACTTGGGAATAAAATCAGCATTCAAATAGAATGGGAATTTGAATCTGTGCTCATTCATAGGAAGATAAGCATATAATGAGAGGTTATCTCCACCGATTGGTGTGACAAGCCCATCTTCATCAAGCTTGATAGCAAATGAGATAGTTGTTTCTTTAGCCGATGCAATACGGTCTGGAATACCTGCAACTTCTGTTAATTCATTACCATCTTGATCAAGTTTAATAAAGTAGTTTTCTTTTTCACCCCTATTATTAGTCCTTTCTTTTCTTCTGATTTGAATACCTGCCTTTTTGAATTCATCGTCATTTACTAAAAGATTATCTGACGAATAAATACAAAAATCTTCAGATAAATGATCCTCATTGAAAGAATTTACAAGCGAAACTATGTTGTTCTTTCTATCTATTTTTTTTTGAATAGTAAGATATTTATCTTTATCTATCAATTGCACTCGATTAGTGTTCCTGAGGAATAACATAAATCGTGGTTCAGAAAACACTTCTTTAATCGCCTCATGATATTCAGAAAGTGTTTCTTCATCCATTTTTAATGCAATGGCAACATTTTCTTTTTGATTGAAAACGGAATCATATGGATCAATTTTTAATGATTCATACCATATAGGTAATAACTGCCAAGGAATATCCTTTACACCTTTGAATTCCCTAAAGTATTTTAAATATTTGTGAAGAAATTCTTTCTGCTTTTCCACATCATTCTCAATATCGTTAACATGGTAGTAAAAGGCTTTGAAATCATTATAGATTGGTAATTTTTTGTCGAAAGAAAAATTGTAGCCGGCACTTTTAATTAATACAGACTCAGAATTTGTGAATACAGACTTGAAACCAATACCTTTATAGCCTGTTTTCTTATTGTTTGCACTCTTTGTGCTTTTTGCAGCAGATGTAATTGATTCAAAGTCATGTTTATTAAATGCAGATCCATCGTGTGTTAAAACAAAATAATTATCGCTAAGTTGTAACTTTACTTTAACGCCATTCTCTGGTGCAGCATCATCAGCATTTTGAAGAAGTTCAAAAAACATTCTCTTTTTGCTAGTATAGAGGTTCTGACCTACTTCTTCAAGCAAGTTAGCTACACTTGTATTAGTGTTTGGACTTGTATGTTGCTTAAAGGAAAGGGAAACAGACTCCTTATATGGATTTTCTGCTTCTTTAATTTTATTTGATGACACACAAAACATATAAGGAGAACCTTGTTCTATGCGGTATTCTTTGCGTGGCATGTCAATCTCTATCTCATAATAATTACCAGAAACAAAAAAATTACGCAATCGGTCGTCAACGATGACAATAAGACACTTTCCATTAATTGGATCTACTAGCAATTTACCATTGTTTTCTTCTTTAATATCTCCTGTAGACATTAAATCTGTGAAAAAATACTTGGAATTAATCTCTGTAACTTTGCCAATAAAACGATTGGTTGTTAATCCCATAGTAGCCAATAAATCTGTAAGACTAAGTTCGTAGAGGCTCTCTTCGTACTTATCTTCAACAAAAAACTTCCTACTAAAAATCAGCTGTCCGTTGTCTTCTCCCATATATGCAACACGGATATGTTCTCCTGGAAAAACTTCATCACTAGCACGAATAACTTTATTTGGTGAAAGTTCATCTCTATATATACTGCTTAAGATTCCGGTATTACCAATGTCTATAATAGCAAATTTGTTGTTTACATTCTTAACAATAGCATCAATGATATCGCCTTTATTTAGTTGTGAACGTAACCAATCAACTCTAGCTTTCTTTTCCTCGGCCTCGATTGGACGCATATCCAAGACAACAGCTTTTAACTTTTCATTATATTTAAGGAAAACAAATTCAAGTTCTTCATCAGTCTCTATTTCATTGTTCAATAGTCTAGTTTTATAAGGTTCAACAAAACGTTTAGAAGGTACAATTACCTTTATTAATCCATCTGCTTCAATAAGAGCAGAGGTAGAGTTTTCATTTTTAATGATACCTTTAAACAAACATTTTACCCGTTCATTCTCAGTATGTACTTTTGCATAATAATCATGTAGAGCCAACACACTCATCGAAATTTTGTTTCGATGCTTCTCTGGGTCGTAATTGTTGTCAATTACAACACAAGTAATTTCTTCACCTTCTTTGTACTCTATTGTTGGAAGTTCACTTATATGAACAAGTGCCGTGCTGCTCCTAAGTTTACAATAAGACCGAAACTCTCAACTGATTTTATAGTAACCTTGTATATGGTACCTTTTTCAACTGTTCTTGGATTGGGTAGAAGATCTTTTCGGCTTAGATTCAACTTTCCATCTGATAATTCTTTGATAACTTTTACATCAAGAACATCACCTTCCGATAATGAAGAAAGAATCACAGACTGATTAGACCAAGATATATCATGAAGTCTTATCAAACCGTCAACTCCATTGGGCATTCTTGCAAATGCTCCGAGATCCGGTTTTATACCGGTAATTCTTACGCGAATAATATCACCAACTGATGGATTATTATATGCTGTCATAAGTAATTTATCTTTTAGTATAATTTTACAATTTTGTTAGTCACTCTGATATCAAATATTTCAATTAAAAATTAAATCAGATATAAGACATTATCTATCATTCACATATTAGAATCTAACACATGTAACATTATAGTTTCATGCAAAGAGAATTTCTTAATTACAAAAATATGGATTTTATCATTTTAAATAAAATATAAACACATAATAATCAAATCAATGGGCGATTTTAACAGAATATTCGGTTTTATCCTTACCTTTGTATATAAAATCGGGCTTTATACCCAAACAACAAAAAGAAAACGATGCAAATTCATAACAATACATTGATAGCTGAATGCTCGTCTTACGATTTCAAGGAAATGCTTGAACGAAAGAAAGTAAAATCATGGCTTAAATCCGTATCGGCTTTTGCCAATACGAACGGTGGCAGTTTATTCTTGGAGTAAACGATGACGGAGTGATTGTAGGTTTGGAGATCCGCAAGCAGATGCCGACTTTATCAGTGAAATGATAAAAGCAAGACTTGATCCTGTACCGGACGTACAGCTTATTCCGATTGAACACGAAGGACGTACCCTGCTTGAAGTGAAAGTAAAGGCAGGAACGCTGA
>ERZ860009.427-NODE-427-length-19414-cov-1.496668_pt1 | contig 19414 bp, 23 predicted proteins | sample MGYA00510114_ERZ860009 | MGnify/ENA primary metagenome ERZ860009 (study PRJEB30046, sample SAMN00715177) | human gut metagenome | study: EMG produced TPA metagenomics assembly of the A metagenome-wide association study of gut microbiota in type 2... | reverse complement strand
AGCAAGCCAGCGCGGCTGATATTTTAGAATATAGGTGGACAGCTCAATATGGGCGGTTACACCGTTATCCATTTTCAGAATGATCTTAAAGTAGTCATCAACTTCCTCATGCAGTACATTTTTGATGTCTGCATAAACGGATTTGATTTTGGCATCCGGCATCATAAACAGGATCTGGTCGATCAGATGCACCCCCCAGTCGTAGATCATGCCGCCGCCGTATTTTTTATACAGATGCCATTCGTGCATGTATCCGTTGCCGGAATGCAGCTTGGATTCAATCGTAAAAATATTGCCAAGGAGTCCTTCATCATATGCTTTTTTCACGGTCAGCATATCCTTGTCCCAGCGCCGGTTCTGGTGCGAGGTGAAAAAGACTCCTGCCTCCTTGCAGGCTGCCTCCATCTCATCGAGCTCCTGCACACTCATGGCAGCGGGCTTTTCGGTAATAACGTTCTTCCCGGCTTTGGCGGCCTTGATGCACATTTCCTTGTGCAGATAGTTGGGAACGGTCAGGATAACGGTATTGACCTCAGGATCTGCCAGAAGCTCATCCGCATTCGTATACAGCCGATACCCCATTTCAATTGCTTCTTTTTGTTTTTCTTCGGCAATGTCGCATACAGCAGCAATCTCAACACCTGCTCTTGGAGCGTTCTGCGCATGCCATTTTCCCATTCCGCCGAAACCGATGATTCCAAGTTTAATAATCATAAAATGAAAACCTCCTTGCTTTGGTCTGGTGTTTACTTTTCTGGCTTTCATTATAAATGAAAACGAGTGGTCTGCCTTTCGAAAAATGCACCTTATTTCTGTGCGGAAAGTACATTTTTGACCAAAATAAAGTTCAAAAGAAACAGGAGGTTATAATCTGCTATCATTTTTTTGACTTACTCTTAGACCAGCTCCTCCGGAATCAGATGAGGGATGCTGTTCGGCTTTACATATTTGCGGGACTGTCGGGGTGTCATACCGTAAAGCTCCTTGTACATACGGTTAAATACAGTCTGGTTCGTAAAACCGATCTGGTGCATGACCTCGGCAACGGAAAGCTCCGTGGAGCTGAGCAGACGCCCGGCATGGGAGATCCGCACCTCATTGAGATATTGCAGGAACGTAATTCCCATATGCTGTTTGAAAAAGCGGCAGAAATATTCCTTGCTGAAGCCGATTCTGGCAGAAATATCGTTCAAGGTGATTTTTTCCGGATAATGCTCAGTAACATAGGAAATAATCACGCGGAGTGCGTCATTTGGCTTTTTCTCATCAGTTGCGGTCCCCAAAGGGGCATACACCGAAAACGACTGGATCAGGTCGGACAGCATCAAAAGAGCGATACCATCTGAGCGCATGGTGCTGGTGCTTTCTTTTTTAATACTGGAACGGGTGAGGTCACGGGCAAGCTGACAGAGCGTAAGGTATTCTGTTGACTTGGGGTGATCCAGCGGCAGTGGCTGACATTGGATGTGGTACAATTCCAGATCCGGGCAGTACAATGCCATCTGCTTTTTGTCCACATGAATGCATAAAAACATATAAAGAGGAGAGGCAGACTGGATGGAATGCATCTCCTTAGAGTCAAAAACGACCAGCTGGTTGCGGGAAAGCAAAAAGGCTTCGTGATCAATCTGAATGGTGACTTCTCCATTGAGACAGAACAGGATTTCCATTGCGTCATGCCAGTGCATAGGGATGTGCGGGCTTTCGAGAGCCGCCATGGAAATTTTCAGACCAAGATTTCCCAACGGATGCATGGCCTCGTGATATACAGTTTTCATTGTAAAAATCTCCTTTATTTGCGGTTATTTTATATAAAAATGTCAATATCGTTGTAAAACAGGATAATTATAGCACTGGTTTTAGAAAAAAAACAAGCGTAAAATACAACATGTTACGAGGATATGGAGAGAAAAAAGGAGAGATTGAGATGAACAATACGATGACAATTATGGGAAACAATACGACAATGACAAAATGCTACGCTAACGTAGGAAAGAATAGAACCTGGTTTCAGCGCCTGAAAGGTTATTTTCTGGACAATGCAGATTATTTTGCAACTGCTTCTGTTATGTTGAATGGAAATGCAGCCTCAGCCGCTCAAATCATGAAAAATACAAATAGATAAGATGCATTTTCAAAGGTCAAAAACAGACAGCTTGTTTTTGACTTTTTTTTTATAAAATAAAACCGAAAAATAAAAATGTCAGTTTTCTTACTTGTAATGCGACAAAATGTGGGAAGTGAAGCCACGTGGATTTTTGTACAATCAAAATAAATCAAACGAAAGCAATGAAGCGAAATGACGCTGCAAAGTAATGGAAAGGAGAAAACGAACATGATGAAATTCGGTTTATTAACATCTATCTGCGAGGGCATGACATTTGAGGAAGTTGTGGATTTTGCCGCAGAAAATCAGCTGGAATGTCTGGAGGTAGCCTGCTGGCCACAGGGCGGCGCACAGAGAAGATATGCGGGTGTAAGCCATATTGATGTTGCCAATCTGGACGAGAAGAAGGCGGCAGAAATCAAGCAGCTTTGTCAGGAAAAGGGCGTAGAGATTTCTTCCCTCGCATATTATCCCAACACACTGGAGCCGGACGAGAAAAAAAGAAACAGCTATATCAGCCATTTATACAAACTGATGGACGCATCTGTATTGCTCGGTGTCAATATGATTACAACATTTATCGGACGTGATTCCAAGAAAAATGTGGATGAAAATATGGAGCTGGTAAAGAGGTCTGGACACCGATTGTACGGTATGCAGAGGAAAAGGGCGTGCGGATTGCCATTGAAAACTGTCCAATGCTCTTTACCAATGATGAGTGGCCGGGCGGACAGAATATTATGTCAACGCCGGCAAACTGGCGGAGAGTATTTGAGATTTTGGACAGCCCCAATCTGGGAATTAATTATGATCCTTCTCACTTTGTATGGCAGCAGATTGATTATATCAAGCCAATTTATGAATTTAAGGATAAGATTTTCCATGTACATTACAAGGATATCAAGGTATTCTGGGATAAGCTGGCAGATGTGGGTGTGATGGCAACTCCGCTTGAGTATATGTCTCCAAAGATTCCGGGACTCGGTGATGTGGACTGGGGCAAATATGTATCAGCACTGACAGATATCGGATTCGAGGGCTGCTCAGTAATCGAGATTGAGGATAAGTCATTTGAAAAGGATATCGAGGATGCCAAGCGTGCGATCCGTCTGAGTGCAAGATATCTGCGGAATTTTATTGAATAAAGGAACAATACGGGAAAATTAGAGGATATAGAAAAGAGCTTTGCGAAAATGCAAAGCTCTTTTACCTTGTAAAATTCTAAGCTGAAAAATTACATGGTTTCTCCATCTGTTTTACAAGAATGAAGATGTGAGGCCAGACATTCAACTGCTATTTCCATAGCATCCTTTAAAGAGTCTGCCTGTGTTACAAGATACTTGACTGTTTAGGCGCGCAGACCCCGCAAAGAAGCCGTCGTTTCCGACAGCACATTTTGGTTGCGGATTACTCCCAGCGTGATGCCGACCAGCAGCGAATTGAATACACTGTTGGCAAAACCGTAGGACAAAAACGGGACACTTGCGGTATAGACCGGACTGCAGCCCAAATTGGTCAGTACAAAATGTAAAGCTCAAAAAGAAGAATCCCACTTGCAGCAGTGCCGGCCAGCAGAGCCAGACGATTGCTCTGGTGCAGGGCATAGTGAAGACTGCGCAGTACAAGGACTGCAAGCGCAACGATCACAAGAATACCGGATACGATACCAAACCACAGGAAGATGCTGTGCAGGACATAGGTGGAGGCAAGGCTTTCCGTATCCACATAGGAACTGATTGTGCCGCCACCAAAGACAAGCATCTGCTGCTGCTCCAACGCAAGCATTTGCAGGACGTAGCCTGAACCCTTCAGAAATTCCGTCAGGCGGTCACGCATATAGGAGTTCTGAAAGAACAAAATCACAAAGCAGGCGGCTGCCGCCACGTAGGGGAGCACCGTCAGCAGCCAGAGTGTCCTTTTAGAGCTGCCAGTCAGTATGCCACGATGAATGGCAAGGCAGAGCAGCAAAAGCGTCAGGCATCCGGCAGCAAGCACCGTTGACCAAGTGATAATTGTGCCAAAAAGCATCCGGACGAGAAACAAAAGCGTTAGTCCGTGCAGGAACCAAATGGCTTTTGCCCCCTTATCCCGTAGCCGGTATAACAGCAGGGCATATACCAGCGGATAGACCAGTGCCAGATAGTAGCAGAGGGTGTACTGCCGACCGTAAAAGCCGAAGAACCATGGCGGTAGCAGACCAAGTAAAAAGATTGCCAGAAGAATCCATGCGCCTTTTGCAAGATACATGTAGTTGCCAAAGATGCACAGCAGAAGGAGGCCAAGCCCGATTGCATTGTAAAGGATGGTGCGCTGCAGATAGGTATCGGACAGGATGGCAGTATCGGGTGTAAGGTGTGTATATACCAGATACTGCATCGCAATTCCGAGTACAGTCAGTACGACAGCCAGACCAAACAGCGCGATTGGAAACTTCGGGCGGTGTACCTGATTGAGAGCTTCCCCGGTGGAAACCGGATCACCCATCTGCCGCACAGCCTCCTGCATTGCAACAGCTTCACTCATACCGGAGGCACGGTAATCCTGTGCCTGTTCTTCAATATGATCCTGAATTTCTGCAAGGACACTTGCCCGCGCATGCGGATTTACGATCTGCTCTCCGAGCGTCTGCAGGTACTCTTTTTCATCCATCCTAACATCCTCCTTCCATACTCAGTACATTGGTGACTGCCGACTGATAGGTCATCCATTCCTGCTTTTTTTCGGAAGAATGATGCCGGCCGGCTTCTGTCAGCTGGTAATATCTGCGTTTTTTCCCGGAAGAGGCATCCTCATAGGACATTACATAGCCCTTGCTCTCCAGGGAGTGGAGCAGTGGGTACAGGGTGCCGGCTTTCAGCTCAAAGACGTTGTTGGATTTGCTGCGAAGAGCTTCAATCATTTCGTAGCCATACATATCTTTCGTTTCCAAAAGGCGCAGAAGTAGCAATGCCATGCTTCCCTGTACGAGATTTTTGTCAATACCCATGGTATATGACCTCCTTTCAGTGATAAGTACTATAGACAGTCTATACATGAAAGTATATATCGACAGCCTATACATGTCAAGCAAAGGGAAAAGCGTTGTGCAATATACACGAAAAATAGAGAGGAAAACCTACTTATTTCACAAAAATGAGAATAACACTTGCGGAACCGTGCAAAATAGGTGTATACTCTGCTTACTGAAAACGTTACCGGAAACATTGCCGTGAACGTTTTCAATCAGGAGCTGCCGTATGAACGGTAACTCTACGAACGTATTTATTTCAGGAGGGTGAAAATATGAAAAAGAAAATTGTATCAGCATTAATGGTTGCCGCAATGGTTGTCACAGCATTCGCAGGATGCGGAAGCGATAAGGGTGGCACATCCACACAGGGTGGAGACAAGACCAGCAAGAGTTCCGGAAAGGTTTACATGTTAAACTTTAAACCAGAGACAGACGAAGCCTGGCAGAATCTGGCAGAGACCTATACCGATCAGACCGGTGTAGAGGTAAATGTGCTTACCGCAGCAGACGGACAGTACAACACAACATTACAGTCCGAGATGGCAAAGTCGGATGCACCTACCATCTTCAATGTAGGAAATTCTTCCGCAGCACAGACATGGAACGATTATACATATGATCTGAAGGACTCTGAACTTTACAAGCACTTGACAGATAAGTCTCTTGTAATCAACTATGATGATAAGGTAGCTGCCATTGCAAACTGCTATGAGTGCTACGGTCTGATCTACAACAAGACAATTCTGGAAGGATACTGTGGCATGGATGGTGCTGTAGTTTCTTCGGTAGATGAGATTAACAACTTTGATACTTTAAAGAAAGTTGCAGATGACATCAATTCCCGTATTGATGACATCAATAAGGAACTTGGAACTGACCTGACAGAGGCATTTGCTTCCGCAGGACTGGATGACGGATCTTCTTGGAGATTTTCCGGACATCTTGCAAATATGCCACTGTACTATGAGTTCAAGGATGATGGATGTGACCTTACAGCCGGGGAAGAGTCCATTAAGGGAACTTATCTTGATAACTTCAAAAACGTATGGGATATGTATGTATCTGATTCCGCAGCAGATCCTAAGACATTAAATTCCGGTGCATTAAATGCAGAGTCTGAGTTTGGTATGGGAGAGGCAGTCTTCTACCAGAATGGTGACTGGGAGTTCTCTCCGTTAACAAACGAGGAAAACGGATATGCCGTTACAGCAGATGACTTATCCATGATGCCAATTTACTTTGGTGTAGATGATGAGAATGAAGGACTTTGTGTTGGTACTGAGAACTACTGGGCAGTGAACGCAAAGGCATCTCAGGAAGATATTGATGCAACACTTGAGTTCTTAAACTGGGTAATCACTTCTGACGAGGGACGTGATGCCATTACAAATCAGATGGGACTTACTGCTCCATATGATACATTTACAGGTGATTACGAGACAAAGAATGCATTTGCACAGGCTGCAAACAAGTTAATGACTGACGGAAAAACATCTGTAGCATGGAGCTTCAATGCTACTCCAAACGTAGATGACTGGAGAGCGGATGTTGTTTCTGCCCTGACTGCCTATACCGCAGGTGAAGGTGAGTGGGATGCTGTAAAGACCGCATTTGTTGATGGATGGGCAAATCAGTGGAAGATCGCCCATGAAGATGATGCACAGTAATCAAAGATGATGGGAAAAGGGGTAAGTGGCATGCCGCTTACTCCTTTTTTTAAAGAAGCACCTGCAGTGCAGGCTGGTACTGGCAGGGGCTGCAGTTAGTGAAAGGAATGTATTATGGAAAAAGCAATTAAAAAATATTTCCCGATTTTTCTGCTTCCGACAATGATTGCATTTGCAATTGGATTTATTGTACCGTTTGTATATGGAATTTTCTTATCTTTTTGTAAGTTCACAACCGTTACAGACTGGAAATGGAAAGGGTTACAGAACTATTCGAGAATCTTTTTTGTAAACGGAAAGTTAGACACAACATTTATTCATTCATTATGGTATACAGCGTTATTTACGGTTGTATCGGTGCTGATCATCAATGTGATTTCATTTCTCATTGCGATGGCACTTACCAAAGGCATCAGGGGTACCAATCTTTCCGTACCGTATTTTTCCTGCCAAACCTGATTGGTGGTATCGTACTCAGTTATATCTGGCTGATGATTTTTAACAGCGTATTATCCAATTTCTCCAAGACAATCGTATCCACACAGTGGTATGCGTTCTGGGGTATGATTATTGTAGTATGCTGGCAGCAGATCGGATATATGATGATTATCTATATTGCAGGAATCCAGAATATTCCGGGAGAATTAATCGAGGCGGCAAAGATTGATGGTGCAAATTCCTGGCAGCTGCTCCGGCATGTGACACTTCCGATGCTGATGCCGACGATCACCATTTGTACATTCCTGACGCTGACCAATGGATTTAAGTTATTTGATCAGAACTTCGCTCTGACCGGTGGTAATCCGGCTAAGATGTCACAGCTTCTGGCATTAAATATTTATGACACAATGTACGGCACGACCGGATGGCAGGGCGTTGGTCAGGCCAAAGCGGTTATCTTCTTTATTCTGGTTGCAGTTATTGCGCTGATTCAGAATAAACTGACCACAAGCAAGGAGGTGCAGGACTAATGGCTAAAAAGAATAACAATCAGGTAAGTGCTGTCCGTCAGGCAAAACATGGCTGGATCTGGACACTGGCATTTACGGTTATCAGCTTTTATGGATTGCACCAATTCTGGTAGTCCTTTTAAATTCCTTTAAAAGAAAAGCCTTTATTTTCAGACATCCGTTTACACTTGGAACAGAGCCGCTTTCCGCTGGCTGGGATAAATTTATCCATGGTGTTGAACGTGCATTCTGTGGCTGGCTGAACTATTCCAACGGTATCCGTAAGACAAATTTCTGGAACAGTTTTGGGATTTCCCTGTTTATTACAGTAGGCTCGGTTGCATTGATTATTATCTGCTGCTCCATGTGTGCATGGTATATTACCAGAGTCCATACAAAAGTGACGAAAACAATTTATGTACTGTGTCTGTTTTCCATGATTGTTCCATTCCAGATGGTAATGTTTACGTTATCAAAATTTGCAAACCTTTTACATCGTCCAATCCTCTTGGAATTATTGTTGTATATCTGGGATTTGGAGCGGGGCTGGCCGTTTTCATGTTTACCGGCTTTGTAAAGGGAATTTCCCTGGAAATTGAAGAAGCTGCAATGATTGATGGATGTACACCATTACAGACCTTTTTTAAGGTGGTTTTTCCAATTTTAAAGCCAACGACGGTAACGGTAGCAATCCTTGAGGCGATGTGGGTATGGAATGATTACCTTCTGCCGAGTCTGGTGCTGAATATTAATAAGTATAAAACCATTCCGATCGCAATCCAGTTCCTGAAACAGAGTCATGGACAGATCGACTGGGGTGCCATGATGGCGGTACTTGTTCTTGCAATTCTGCCAATTATTATCTTTTATATTGCGTGCCAGAAATATATAATAGAAGGAGTTCTTGCGGGTGCTGTCAAGGGCTAGAAAATAGACATTTCGTCTGTATATACGAGGTGAAGGAATGACAATTGTAGATATTGCGAAAGAGGCAGGATATTCTGTCAGTACGGTTTCCCGTGTCCTGAATGGAAGAAGAGATGTCAGCGAAGAAGCCCGTGACCGCATTATGCGAATTGTGGAAGCTTACCAGTTTGTACCAAATAACAATGCCAAGCATTTAAAACAGACCGTGAGCCAGAGTATTCTGATTCTCGTAAAAGGTACTTCGAATATGCTGTTTACAAATATTATAGAGGTGATTCAGGATACTATTGAGGGATCGGATTATTCCCTGCGGGTGCATTATCTGGATGAAGATGCAGATGAAGTGAAAGAGGCTGTGCGGATGTGCAGGGAACATAAGCCGATGGGAATTTTGTTCCTTGGAGGTAATATACAGTACTTTCATGAAGAATTTGAACTGGTCAATGTTCCGTGTGTGCTGGTGACAGATCGGGCGGATAAACTGGGATTTCGGAATCTTGCATCGGTTTCAACAGATGATGTTGCAGCTGCGGAGATGGCGGTTGATTATCTGTTTGATCACGGACATCGCGATATTGCTGTTATCGGGGGAGATATGGCATTATCTTCCCCAAGTAAATACCGTAAAGCAGGAGCGAAGCGCAGCTTTATAAAACATGGCTGTGAATTTGAGGAAGAAAGTTATGCGGTAGCGCGGTTCTCATATGAGAGTGCATACAATGCCATGAACCGGATGCTGGCTTCCAAAAGATCCATTACAGCGGTTTTTGCCATGAGTGATGTGATGGCAGTTGGTGCCATGCGCGCAATTTTTGATGCGGGTCTGCGGGTACCGGAGGATATCTCGGTGATCGGATTTGACGGAACACTTCTTGCAGATTATTATAATCCAAAGATTGTGACGGTTTGTCAGGGGTATGAAAAGATTGCCAGAAAAAGTATTGATCTGTTGTTTGGCATGATTGATCTCAACAAACCGGCCACACATGAACTGGTTCCATTTAGTTTAAAAAACACAGAGAGCGTAAGCTCTATTTGATTTCTGCTTATTTTTAAGAAGCCGTGCAGCGTTGCTGCACGGCTTTAATTGATTGAGGGACGGAGCAGCCGGTAGATGGCTGCTGCAAGTGGCACGGCAAACAGGATTCCCCAGATACCGAATGCCCCACCGCCGACAATGACTGCGGCAAGTACCCAGATGCCGGGCAGCCCGATGGAATGTCCGACCACACGGGGATAGATAAAATTGCCTTCGATCTGCTGGAGAATTGTTAAAAAGATAAGAAATACCAGTGCTTTTACCGGGGAAACCGTAAGAAGCATACACGCACCGGCTGCGGCACCGATATAAGCTCCGATGACCGGTAGCAGTGCGGTTACACCTACCAGACAACCGATCATGGCAGCATAGGGAAGCCGAAGAATCCACATGCCGATGGTACAAAGCATACCGAGGATTACTGCCTCTATGGTCTGTCCTGCCAGAAAATGATGGAAGGACTGATTGAGAACCGTCAGTACATAACGTATTTTTTTCCCTTGGAAAACACCGAAACACCGGTCGATCAGGAAACTGCCCATCCGTAAGAGGGATTCTTTGGCAGCAAGCAGATAAAAAGAAAACATCAGTCCCGGCAGAAAAATTAAAAGCCAGCTGCCAAGTTTCTCCAGGGAAGTTTTCATGCCTTTTGCCAGACGGGGGATTTTTGCGATCAGTGTATCCCAGCAAAAGGGTTCATTCATCCATGCCCGGATTTCGTTTTCCATGCCAAGATCCATTTGCAGATGTTCGTTTGCCCACTCACACAGTAATTCTAAAACCTGAGGGAAATCGGTTGCGATGATCCGGATGCAGGATAACAGCTGAGGAACGATCATCCACCATAAGATCAGGATCACAAGCACAAGCGAAAGGTAGGAGAGTGTCATACATAGGGGACGCTGTAAGGGCGCAATGGCTGCCATACGGCATATTCTTGCATACCCTTTTTCGTAAAAACACATAAGGATATTAACTACATAGGCAATCATACAGCCGATCAGCAAGGGAAGGACTGCGCGGAAAACAGTTTTTGCAATTACTGTCAGAATGGGCAATACATAAAATAGTGAACCATACATAGGGCATACTCCTTTTCCTCAACAAATATTTATTAGTTTGGGCAGAAGAAAGCGGGATTATGTAAAAATAAGGAAATGTTAAGGTAGAATCATGGTTTCGCCCCTTGAAATCATGGAAAAAGAAAGCTAGAATACAAAACAGATGATAGATTCTGAAAAGTACTGTTTATTTTAAAGAAGGGATTCGATGATGAAAAAAGGACTGGTAATGGAAGGCGGAGCCATGCGCGGAATGTTCACCGCCGGAGTCATCGACGTGATGATGGAGCATCAGATAACATTTGACGGAGCGATGGGCGTGTCAGCAGGGGCAGTGTTTGGCTGTAATTATAAGTCCAATCAGCCGGGACGCGTCATTCGTTACAATGCAGCGTACTGTAATAAACCGCAGTATGCGGGACTGCGCACATTTTTGAAAACAGGGGATATGTTCGGGGAACAGTTCTGTTATCATGATATCCCGGAGCATCTTGATCCGTTTGATTATGAGACTTACCGCAAGAATCCGATGGATTTTTACGTGGTGGTGACAGATGCAAAAACCGGGAAAGCTCTTTACAAAAAAGTGGATCGGTGTGATAAGAAAGAAATGGAATGGATGAGAGCATCGGCATCCATGCCGATTGTGTCAAAGCCGGTCTGCGTGGATGGATATGAATTGCTTGATGGAGGCGTAGCAGATTCCATTCCGGTGCAGAAAATGCAGGAACTTGGGTTTGATAAAACGGTAGTGGTTCTGACGCAGCCGCGGGATTATGTGAAAAAAAAGAATCAGCTGATGCCGCTGGCGAAAGTATCGCTTCGCAGGTATCCGGCGATGATTGATGCCATGGAACACCGGCATGAGCATTACAACGAAGAACTGGAATATATCAGGGAAAAAGAAGAACGTGGGGAATTGTTTGTCATTCGTCCGCCCAAAAAGATAGAAGTCAGCAAAGTAGAAAGAGACCGGCAGAGACTCCTTGCCGCCTACCGTATGGGACGGGAGACGATGAAGGAGCATATGCGCAGTCTCGAGCGTTTCCTGAAATAAGCACCTGTTACAGGAAACGGTAAATCAGGATCGCCAGCACAATTCCGATGATGCCGGCGATCGTTATTTTTATGGTTAATCCAAATGTGAGCACCAGAATTCCCAGATCAAGTACCAGTGGGGTGGAAAGACCAAAGGTCTGTCCGTAATTCAGCCAGCGGAGAGCCGGGACACCGGCACTAAGCTGACCGATAAAGCCACCCAGTACAACACCTGCGAGAATCATCAAAAGAAGTGCCCAATAGTTTTTTCCAGCAGTTCCTTTTGCCATAAAATATCCTCTTTTCTAAAGTCTAGAATTCTATCATAACATAAAAAGTTAAAAATCACAAAGGATACATGTTTTTTGTATAGAACAGCATTGAAGCCTTTGGTTTTTTGTGATAAATTAAACATATCGGCATGAATTGGTATATGGGGGAGGACAATTGAAAAAAATAGCATTGATATCAGACGGCTGGCGCCGGATGATCACATATGCCTGGGTAGATGGGATCATCCGGCGGATCGGGAACTGGATGAGGATATTGCTTTGTATCAGTACAATTGTTATGGCAACTGGAGCAAAGATGCATTGCATAATACGGGCGAATATAATATTTATAATCTGCCGGATCTGTCACGTTTGATGGAATTATACTGGATGGAAGCAATATTGTGGATGTCCGGCAAAAAGAAAAGATTGTAGAACGCCTGCAGAATTGCGGGGTTCCGGTTCTTTCCCTGGACTGGTATATCAGCGGATTTTATTATGTAGGCGCAGATAACCGGCGTCCGATCCGTGAACTTATGACACATTTATATGAAGTGCATGGATGCCGCAGATTTGTTTTTGCCGGAGGCCCGGAAGATGCTTTCGGAAATTTTGAACGTGTTGCTGCGTACTGCGAATGCCTGAAAAAATATGGAATGACATTGGATGACAATCCGATTTTATGTGGGGATTACGACTATGAGACCGGCGTGAACTATATGCGGGAGTATGTCCATAGCGGCTCGAAACTTCCAGATGTGTTTGTCTGTGCAAATGACAATATTGCGGCAGGAATCTGTGCAGAGGCAGAACAGTGGGGGTACCGCGTACCGGATGATTTTCTGGTGACGGGCTTTGATAATCTGGATAAGGCAGCCTATTTCCGTCCGCAGATTACGACTGTATTTCAGGATCGGGAGGAGATCGGAAAGCTTTGTGTGGATGTACTGCTCCGTATCTGGGAAGGAAAACCGGTGAAAGAACGCAACTATATTCCGGTTACCTGTATTTACGGAGAAAGCTGTGGCTGTCCGAATAACGGCATGGTAAACTACCGCGAATATTTAAGGGAAAAGATTGTTGCAACGGTCAAAAAAGATGAAGATGATTCCCTTCTCGTGGAATTGGAAGCGCAGATGGCAAGGTGCAATGGTTTCCGGGAAATTTTTGAATATATTGTTGACTATTTCCAGAAACTGAGATGTGACGGGGTATATTTTGTGGTGGATCGCAAGCTGTTTGCGGCCGATGAGGATACGGATTTTCCGGTGGAAGGCTATGATGAAAAGAATCTTGTGGTGGCAGATGGATTTGAGAACCATAAGAGAATGGCATTTGCCAGTGTCGGGGAACTGAACCGCCATCTGGAAGAAACAGGAAGCCAGAATGCCTATCTGTTTACCCCGATTCATTTCCGGGAACAGTCGGTTGGCTATCTGGTAATGAAAAACGGACGCTTTCTGTATGATAATCCATATTATTATGACATTCACAGCACGATGTAAAGACACTGGAAACGCAGTTTAAGCAAAAACAGCTGGAGAATGCAGCAAATAAACTCCAGATGCTGTACAACAGGGACCCGCTGACCGGTATCTGTAACCGGATTGCGTATACGGACATTATCCGTCCGGCATTTGCAAAGTATCAGGAAAAGGGAATAGCATGTGCGCTTGTCTTTGTGGATGCGGATGATTTTAAATCTGTGAACGACACATATGGACATGAATTTGGAGATCAGGTACTGATAAGAATTGCACAGGTTCTTGAGGAAGAATGCCCACAGCAGGGATATGTATGCAGATACGGAGGCGATGAGTTCATCGGATTTTTCCCATATGCGACTTCCAAAAAGGCACAACAGTACACGGATCGTGTGCAGAGCCGGCTGACCAAGGAAAACATTATGATCAGTATCGGTGTAGAGCTGACGTTTGCGGGGGGAGAAGAGACTATAGATGAGTATCTGTCACTTGCCGATCAGAATATGTACCGCCAGAAACAAATGCGCAAAGAAAGCAGGAAAAATATCGATTGATAATAGATTGACAAATCTATCTTACCAATGTATAGTAACTTAGTAGGAATACTAAGTTTTAAACTCTGTACATTTTTAAGAAAGAAGAGATATATTATCATGAAAATTTCAACAAAAGGCAGATATGCCATGAGACTGATGCTGGATCTGGCATTGAACAACACAGGAGCGCCGATCAGTTTAAAAGATGTTGCAAGACGTCAGGAGATTTCTGACAAATATCTGGAGCAGATTATTTCCGTATTGAACCGCGCCGGTTATGTGCGCAGTGTGCGTGGAGCACAGGGGGGATATCTGCTGCGTAAAGCACCGGAGGAGTATACCGTTGGAATGATTCTCCGCCTGACCGAGGGATCGCTGGCACCGGTTGCATGTCTCGATGAGGGAGACGATGTCAACTGTGAGAAACGGGAAGACTGTGTTACCCTGATTCTCTGGAAAAAGATTAATGATGCCATCTGCAGTGTTGTGGATCATATCACATTGCAGGATCTGGTTGACTGGCAGAGAGAAAAAAATGGGGATTATGTGATATGAGGTATCTCGAAGAGATATCTCATGCGATGTGCTCCTTATTAAAAAAGAAAAGAAAGTAGGAAGAGTATGAGTAAATTAATCTATCTGGACAATGCGGCTACCACACAGGTATACCCGGAAGTTCTTGATGCGATGCTCCCGTATTTTACGGAGCATTACGGTAATCCGGCAGCTATTTACAGCTTTGCAGGAGAGTCGGAGCGTGCGGTTGCAAAAGCAAGAAAGCAGATCGCAGATGTGATCGGGGCAAAGACCGAGGAAATTTATTTCACCGGAGGCGGAAGCGAGTCCGATAACTGGGCACTCAAAGCAACCGCAGAGGCATACAGCAGCAAGGGAAAGCACATTATCACATCCGCGATCGAGCACCATGCGATCCTGCACACAGCACAGTGGCTGGAACTGCACGGATTTGAAGTGACTTATGTCGGTGTGGATGAAAATGGTAAGATTAAGCTGGACGAGCTTGAGGCAGCCATCCGTCCGGATACAATTCTCATCTCTGTCATGGCAGCAAACAACGAGATCGGAACCATCGAGCCACTGAAGGAAATCGGTGCGATTGCAAAGAAACACGGGGTACTGTTCCATACCGATGCGGTACAGGCATTTGCACATGTGCCGATCAACGTGGACGAGATGAATATTGACATGCTCAGTGCCAGCGGCCACAAGATCAACGGACCAAAGGGAATCGGAGTCATGTATATCCGTAAAGGGGTCAAGATCCGTTCCTTCATTCACGGCGGAGCACAGGAACGTCAGCGCCGTGCCGGAACACACAATGTTCCGGGTATCGTTGGAATTGGAAAAGCAGCGGAACTTGCAGTTGCCAATATGGAAAAGAACACGGAGTATGAAGTAAAACTGCGTGATCATCTGATCGAGCGTGTGCTTGCAGAGATCCCGTACACCCGCTTAAACGGAGACCGTACCGACCGTCTTCCAAATAATGCAAACTTCTGTTTCCGGTTTATCGAGGGAGAATCCATGCTGATCCTTCTCGATCAGGCGGGCATTTGTGGCAGCAGCGGAAGCGCCTGCACATCCGGATCATTAGATCCGTCACACGTGCTTTTAGCAATCGGACTGCCACACGAGATTGCACATGGAAGTCTTCGTCTGACACTTTCCGAGAAGACAACCATGGAGATATTGATTATACGGTAGATAAATTGAAGGCAATTATCGAACGTCTGCGCAGCATGTCTCCTCTGTATGAGGATTTTGTGCGGAAAAACGGATAGAATATTTTGCAGAAGGAGAGAAACAAAATGTACAGCGAAAAGGTAATGGATCATTTTAATAACCCAAGAAACGTAGGAGAGATTGAGAACCCGAGCGGTGTCGGTACCGTTGGCAACGCAAAGTGCGGAGATATCATGCGCATGTATCTGGATATTGATGACAACGGTATTATTCAGGAAGCCAAATTCAAGACATTCGGCTGCGGTGCAGCAGTTGCAACCAGCAGTATGGCAACCGAACTGGTAAAGGGCAAGACCATTCAGGAAGCACTGCAGGTAACCAACAAGGCCGTTATGGAAGCACTCGACGGACTTCCACCAGTGAAGGTGCATTGCTCCCTGCTGGCAGAGGAAGCAATTCATGCTGCTTTATGGGATTATGCAGAGAAACACAATATCAAGATCGAGGGATTAGAGCGTCCGGTTAATGATATCAGTGAGAAGGAAGAGGCTCCGGAAGAGGAGTATTAAATGAAAGAAAAAGTAGTTGTTGGCATGTCCGGAGGTGTGGATTCCTCCGTGGCAGCCTATCTTTTAAAGGAACAGGGATACGATGTGATCGGTGTCACCATGCAGATCTGGCAGGATCAGGATGTCTTTGTGCAGTCACAGGAAGGCGGCTGCTGCGGACTTTCCGCAGTAGATGATGCCCGCCGTGTGGCAGAGCGTCTGGAAATTCCTTATTATGTGATGAACTTCAAGAAGATTTCCATAAATATGTCATTGATTATTTTGTATCCGAATACGAAAAGGCACGCACGCCCAATCCGTGCATTGCCTGCAACCGCTACGTCAAGTGGGAATCCCTGCTGCACCGTTCGTTAGAGATCGGTGCAGATTACATTGCCACCGGGCACTATGCGCGTATCATGCAGCTGCCGAATGGCCGCTATACGATCCGCAATTCCGTTACAGCGGCGAAGGATCAGACCTACGCACTTTACAATCTGACACAGGATCAGCTTTCACGTACCCTGATGCCGGTGGGAGATTATGATAAGCCTCATATCCGCCAGATCGCAGAGGAGATCGGGCTTCCGGTTGCCACAAAGCATGATAGTCAGGATATCTGTTTTGTACCGGATCATGATTATGCCTCTTTTATTACACAGGAGACCGGAAAAGAAAGCAAACCGGGTAATTTTGTCGATGAAGAAGGAAACATTATGGGACAGCACCGCGGGCTGATTCATTACACGATCGGGCAGCGCAAGGGTCTTGGCATTTCTTCATCCACGCCTATTTTTGTCAGGGAACTTCGTCCGCAGACAAACGAAGTCGTGCTTTGCAAGTCCGAAAGCCTGTTTTCTCGTGACTGTCATGTGGATAATATCAATTATATGGCAGAAGAAAAGTTGACCGGGCCGGTCAAGGCTATCGGTAAAATCCGCTACTCGCATGCAGGTGCACCGTGTACGCTGTATCCGCAGCCGGACGGAACACTGCTGGCACAGTTTGATGAACCGCAGCGTGCCATGACGCCTGGCCAGGCTGCTGTCTTTTATCAGGACGATCATGTGCTGTGCGGTGGAACAATTGAAACCAAATAAAAATTCTTGGAGAGATCATGATTTTGTATCTCTCCTTTTTTACATGATATCCATTTTTGTTTTGCCTTCTTGACATAACATAGGGAAAAGACTATCATAGAATAAACAGACTAACAGCAGTTACAATAGACTAACTGCGGAACTTTGAAAGGAGAAGAATTATGAAAAAGATGCGCAAAGCATTACTCGCACTGTTATTGTCCATTACGGTAGCAGGAACATCTGCAGCACCGGTTATGGCGGCAGGCACCAACACAAGTGTACCAACGATCCCGGCAGAGGAGTCCGACAGCTCCAAGGCGGATAAATTATTTACCGCAGTAAAAGGCGATTACATCCAGTTGTTCAAGGATGCATTATTTGATGTAAAATACAATAAGTATTGGAACGATGACGCAGCAGCCGTAAAGACGCTGAAGGCTTCCGTGGGTTCTACGACCTACGGTGACAAAGCAGATCCAAATACATTTTACTGTGGATTTATCAATGATGTAAAGGAAGTTTCTTTCCAGGACGGTGGCAAAGTAGAATTTACCACAAGCGACAGCAAAAAAGTTTCCCATAAGTATAAGTTTTTGAAAAAAGATGCACTCAGCGGTGTGATGGAAGGTTATGTATTCCAGAGCACAGACAAAAACGAGGATGAGTTTAAGTATGTATTCCTCTGCCCGGATACTCCGGCAACAACCTATCACATTGAATTCCGTTACGGCAGCGATCTGACAGAACTGTTAAACTCAACACCGGAAAATATGCAAACTGGGTAGGCTCCGGTATCTTAAAGAGTGCACTGACAGAGAAAAACGAGCAGATGATCCAAAACTGCATCGCTTTATTCTGTACCGAAAATCTTGCAGAAATGAAGAATGCAGATACCGCAGCGCAGCAGAGCGTTTTAGCAGGTGTCTGGGATGCAGATATGTCCGCATATACCAGCAATCCGCAGTATAAAAACGCAAAAATGTATTGTGAACTGAAAGCGGACGGAACCGGAGTGACGTATTTCGATCCGAATGGAACCGGAACATATACCGAGAGTCCATTTACATTTTATGCATATGACAATGATGGAAAAGAAGATGTAAGCAGTGGTGTATACATCTCAACCGACAGTGAGAAACTTACAAAGGCCAGCAAGTATGCCATCACAAAGAAAGGCGAGGCAACCATCCTTACCTTTGAGACTCCGGACGGTTCTTCCATCAGCTATATCAAGCGTGAAACAAAAGTTGCAGTTGTCAGCGAAAATACCACACTGTATGTAAAGGGTAAGACTAATATCCTTGCAAATGTCGTATCCGGAAGCGGAATTACAACTTACACCAGCAGCAACCCGAAGGTAGCCAAAGTAGATGCCAACGGTAAAGTTACCGCTGTAAAGAAAGGCTCTGTTATCATCACCGCAACTAACAACGGTGTAAGCGGACAGGTAAAAATTACCATTAAAAATCCAACCTTAAGCAAAAAGACAGTAACCTTGAAAAAAGGCAAGACTGCGAAGTTAAGCGTAAAGGGAAGCATTGGAAAAGTAACTTACAAATCTTCGAATACTAAGATCGCAGCCGTATCTTCCAAGGGTGTGATCAAGGCAAAGAAAGCAGGAAAAGTTACCATTACTGTAAAATCTAACGGTATCACAAATAAGTGCAAAGTCACTGTAAAAAATAAATAAATTTTGCAAAAAAACTAAAATGGAGAAAGACTCATGAGAGATTCGTGGGTCTTTTTTCATTTTATAGAAAATACCGTTTTTTTGTGCTTTTATGGTTGAGTGCAGGTACAGGTATAACGTATAATAAAGATATTATTTATGCAGTCAGTGAAAGAGGCGGTGTTATGGTTACAATTAAAGAAATAGCAAAAATACTGTAATGTTTCGATTGCGACCGTTTCCAATATTATCAATGGGAAACCAAATGCCAGTCAGGAGACAAAGCAGAGGGTACTCAAAGCAATTGAAGAACTGAATTA
>ERZ860009.423-NODE-423-length-19458-cov-1.611916_pt1 | contig 19458 bp, 23 predicted proteins | sample MGYA00510114_ERZ860009 | MGnify/ENA primary metagenome ERZ860009 (study PRJEB30046, sample SAMN00715177) | human gut metagenome | study: EMG produced TPA metagenomics assembly of the A metagenome-wide association study of gut microbiota in type 2... | reverse complement strand
TCTTCGGTAAAGGAAGTCAGGTAAAGAAGAGCCAGCGTGAGCTCGTCGATTAATTTGTCGCGTTCTGATTTTTCCAAGTCAGCCTCCGGTAGTGGTTAGGAAGAGTTTAATGACGGAGGATTTGTTTCAGTTCTTTCAGAGGCCGTTTCGGACAAAGTCAAAGAGTTTCGTCAACGGCGCCGTCAGGCGTAAAAATCGGGAAGTCTTCGTGACAGAGTTTGTATCCGCTTCTCCATTGAAGGTTCTCAAAGTTTTGCAGGCGCAAAGCAAACCATTCCATGAAGTTTCCGAGATTGGAGTATTTGTGCAGCGTTTCGTATTTGCAAACGAGACTGTAGTGCCAGCATTGACGATGCCAGCCGTTCAATGTAGGAACCAATGATCCGTCTTTGATTGCACCTTCCGTCAAAGAAAAAGGCAGATCCAGGGCGATACCTTTTCCCTCAATTGCAGCACGAAGAGCGATGTGATTGTCTAAGTACCAGACCTTTTTTGGCTCTATTGCTTGGTAATAGTTGTGTTTCCAAAGACCGGTTGTCACAGGATACCCGGGATCGTTTCTCTGTAAGGCCACATGGTTTTTGAGGTCCTGCGGTGTTTTAGGTCTTCCAAGTCGTTCTAGGTAAACAGGTGAGGCGACCGACACCATAAATACCGTGGTTACCGGCACGCAAAGCACGCTTTGCCGCTTGGCAAGGTAAGGAATGTAGGCAAGATGAACAGCTCCGTTTTGAACGTCCTCTAAACCTAATCGGTCGATGAGACAAATCTCCAGCGAGGGATCGATCTGCGCATATTCTTCGATCAAAGAAAAGAGAAAGCTCGGATCGGAATCCGTGCAAATGCCTAAGTGAATCCGAATGACGTTCTCACCTTTCTGGACACGACGATATAAGTTCTTTAGGTTTCTCTCGCCTTCTAAAAGCGTCTCAACGTTGGTGATAAGCTGCTTTCCTTCGCGAGTCAGGACAAAAGGTCTTTTTGTGCGGTCAAACACTGCAAAACCAAGATCTCGCTCTAAGGCAGTAAGGAGCCTCGAGGCGTTGCCCGCATCGATGTCCAATGCATTAGCCGCTGTCGTTATCTCTCCGTAATGGACAAGTTCTCGGAAAAGTTTCCAGGCCGTCAGGTTTTCTTGTGCGCTAATGCCCATAATCTTTATTACTCCTTAGATTGTAATTTTAACAATCTAAAAAATAAAAAACGATCTATTTGCGCAATTCGCATTCTCCTAATATGTATCTGTAACCCGCTAATTTTAAGGAGAAAATTATGAAAAGACGGTCTCTGTTTAAAGTCGGTGCAGTTTCGGCTTTTGCAATCTCTTCTACGGCTGCTCATGCTCTTACTCTCAATCCTTCGCAAAAGTGGGACGGTGAATATGACGTCATTATTGTGGGCGCAGGCGGAGCCGGCCTAGGCTGTGCCATTGAAACAACCGATCGAAAACTCAAAACATTGATCTTAGAAAAAATGCCGTTTGTCGGCGGTGCGAGCGCTATCTGTGGCGGTCAATACTCTGCCGCTAACACGCCTTATCAGATCGAACGCGGAATCAAGGACGATGATGAACATTTCCTGAAAAATATGCTCGATATCGGTGGACATGTAAACGATCCCGAGCTCGTTAAAGCGTACATTAAGGAGGCTCTTTCTCATTTTATTTGGCTGTCAGATCACGGCGTTCATCCTTCGATGGTGTATGCGCCCTCCGGCATGGACGTGCCGAGAGCGCACCGTTTTGATCCGGCAGAAGTCGTCAAATGCATGCAGAAGTACGTCACGGACAACGGCGCCGTGATCATGACCTCGACAAAAGGCGAAAGGCTGATCTGTGATCCTCAGACGAATCAAATTTGCGGTGTCAAAGCTTCCAGCAAAGGAAAGGATCTATATTTCAAAGCAAATAAAGGCGTGCTCCTTTCTGCAGGCGGTTTCTGCCACAACCCCGCAATGCTGAACCGTTATGTGCCGATGATGAAGCTGGCTGCTGTGGTGGCGGCTCCCGGTGCAACCGGCGACGGCATCAATATGGCTCTTGAATACGGTGCCGACACCTTAGATACAGGATATGTTCGCGCAAGCTTCGGCTATAAACCGAATCCTCGCCACATCAATGACTTTTCGCTGATTCAATTCTCCGGCGCTATCCTTTTGAACAAAAACGGACAGCGCTTTGCAAAAGAATCACTGTCTTACAAAGAGCTCGGCAACCCGACACTCGATCAGCCGGAAGGTTTAGGCTATGCCGTCTTTGACGACAGCATCCGAGAAAAGGCTATGAAGTCTTGGGTTGGTGACAAGGTCTTGTTAGAAGGTTCTGACGGCCCCAATCCGCGCGCTCATGTATTTGTAGGCAAAAATTTTGCAGACGCTGCGGCTAAAGCCAGACTTCCCGTTGAAGTCGCTTTGAAGACGGTAGAAAAATACAACTCCGACATTCAAAGCAAAGGCGTTGATTCCGAATTTGGCCGCGACAGTCTCTCTTCCGGCTACGGCAAACCGGTTGTGATTCCCGTCGATAAAAGAATCTATATCATGCCTTTGACCTCCGGTCTCATGAGTACTTGTGCAGGCGTCAGAATCACACCTAAGGCCGAAGTTATCAATATTTTCGGCGAAAGATTCCGCATCTTTATGCTGCCGGCGAAATGACGGGCGGCATTCACGGCTCAGCTTACATGACCGGTACGGCTTTCGCCAAGGCGATGTGCTACGGAAGGATAGCCGGGCGCGCAATTGCTGAGAATTAACTCCTAACTAAACCTCACAAAAAAGCCTCGAGAGCAGAATGCTTTCGAGGCTATCAGATTATTTAAGCTGAAGCTAAACGTCTTCGATTCTGCCTAACAGCAAGTATTCCATCAGAGCCTTTTGGAAGTGGAGGCGGTTTTCCGCTTCATCCCAAACGACAGACTGTGGCCCGTCGATGACTTCTGCAGAGACTTCCTGCCCACGGAAGGCGGGAAGGCAATGCATGAATAATGCGTTCGGTTTTGCGGCCTTCATAACCGTTTCGTTGACTTGCCAGCGCGCAGATTTGGACTGTCGTTTTTCTTGGTTTTCATCGTAACCGCAGGACCGCCAATTGTCCGTCGTTACTAAATCGGCGCCCTCAGCCGCTTCTTCTGGAGAAAGGAAGAAGTCATAACAGTCATCGTTATTCGGAACTTGCTTCGGATTGATCGAGTAGCCCGGAGGAGCGGAGATGTGAACTTTGAATCCAAGAATGGATGCGGCGTTTAACCACGAATAGAGCACGTTATTGGCATCCCCGATCCAAGTGACGACCGCACCTTCAATTGAACCTCTTTTTTCAATGAAAGTCATAATGTCGCCCATTACCTGGCAGGGATGACTGTCGTTGGTCAGGCCGTTGATAACGGGCACATCCGACTCTTTGGCAAAGGCCTCAAGACGGCTGTGAAGCCCTGTTCGAATCATGACGAGGTCAACCATGCGGGATACGGCCCGGGCTGTATCCTCAATGGACTCTTCATTTTTGAGCTGGGTTTCGGCCGTGTTAAGGTAAATCGAAGTTCCTCCGAGCTGAGCCATACCCGCCTCAAAAGAGACGCGGGTTCGAGTGCTTGCTTTTTCAAAGAGCATGGCAAGCACTTTACCTTCAAAAGGTCGATAAACCTCACCGGCCTTGACTCGGGACTTGAGCTTGATGGCGCGGCGGAGAAGGTAATTTAATTCATCCGCCGAGCAATCTTTAAGGCACAGAAAATTCTTGTGCATGAATCACCTTAGATCTTCGGCTGTGCAAGGAAGGATCTGATCACAGGAGTGATTCTCTTAACGAGTTCATCAGCCTCGGCTTTAGTGATTGTCAAAGCCGGAACGAGACGGATAACGTTTCCTGCAGTAACGCTGAAAGTTAGACCGGCCTTCAAACCGAGTTCGAGAATATCGTGGGCATCACGGTCGAGCACGATGCCAAGCATCAAGCCTTTACCGCGAATACCTCGCACGCCCGGGAAACCGTTAAGAGATTTAGAAAGTGCTTTCTTAAGTTTCTTACCGACTTCAAGGGCGTTTTCAACAAGCTTTTCATCTTCGATGATGGAGAGCGTTTCAAGGGCAGCTCGCATCGCCAGAGGGTTGCCGCCGAAAGTCGAGCCGTGATTGCCGGGTTTAAAGATGTTCGCCTTTTTGCTCACGACGACAGCGCCGACAGGAACGCCGCCAGCCAAACCTTTAGCCATGGTGATGACGTCCGGTTTAATTTCTGCCCACTGATGAGCGAACCACTTACCGGAACGGCCCATGCCGCACTGGACTTCGTCACACATCATCAGCAAATCGTGTTCGTCGCAGATTTCACGAATACCTTTGATAACAGAGAGATCGACAGGAACGACGCCGCCTTCGCCGAGAATCGGTTCAAAGAAGATAGCAACAACGTTCTTATTCTCTTCAACAATCTTGCGGATTCCGTCCAGATCAGACTCATCGACAAAAATAAAGCCTTCGGTATAGGGCGAGAAATCTTCTCTGACGGAGGGATTGCCGGTAGCCGAGAGGGTGGCGATAGAGCGACCGTGGAAAGCGTGTTTTAAAACAATAATGTTGGGAACTTCGATGCCTTTGGCATGACCGAATTTACGAGCAATCTTGATCGCACATTCATTGGCTTCCAAGCCGCTGTTGCAGAAGAAAACGGCTTCAAGGCCGGAGTGTTCGACTAATTTCTCTGCGACTTGTTCCTGAAGTCGATGTTGAAGTAGTTAGAGCAGTGGATGAGTTTAGAAGCCTGATCGGCAATGGCACGGACTAATCTCGGATGAGCATGACCGACGGAGTTTACGGCGATGCCTGCCAAAGCATCCAAGTACTTATGGCCTTCTTTATCCCAAAGCCAAACACCCTGACCATGATCGAAAGAAACAGGAAGGCGACCGTAGTTATTCATCAGATGAGACATGCCTGAGGATCCTTTATTGATAATTTGTGTTAAAGAAAGTTAATTTTTCAATTATATGACCGAGAGCTCGCAGTAGCTCAAGGCTTTTTCGAATATTGCCGAAACTACGGAAGAAAAAATCGGACCGAGACAGAAAGCCCCGGCCCGATTTATTTATCTCAGAGAAAATCAGTTTTTAGTACATCTTTTCCTGACGTCCTGCAATGTCCATATGGCTTGCAATGTAACGAACTTTCGGTTTGGTGCCGGCGGCTTCGTTCAAAGCAACAGACTTGTCGACCAGTGCTTTCTGTTCAGGTGTCAGATTGTCGTAGTCAACGAAAGTCAGAGCCTTAACAGCGCAGGCTTCGACGCACTTGGGAACTTGACCGTTGGAGGTACGCTGTACGCAAAGTGTGCATCTTTCGGCTTTGCCGGGAGTGCGCTGCTGATGGGGTTGAAGCGGAGCGGCGGCTAAAGCCGGAACATCCCAATAAGATGTCTTGCCGCTTCTGTTGAACTTCGGAGCACCGTACGGGCAAGCCATGGCGCAGGCGCCGCAGCCGATGCACTTAGACTGGTCTACAAGCACTTCACCGTGCGGGCCTTTGTAGATAGCCTTAGCAGGGCAGACCGGCAAGCAGGACGGATTGTCGCAGTGCTGGCAGCTCACGCGGAAATAGTTGATGATGCGGTCCTGCAGGTTTTCTGCACGATGGATCTGATTCCACTGAATTCCGGGAGCAACTTTATTTTCTTCTTTGCAGGCAACGAAGCATGCCTGGCAGCCGATGCATTTATCGACATTGACGATTATTCCGAACTGGCTCATCGTTTAGGCCTCCTTCGTGATTTGAACGGTTGTTTCAAAGTAGGGTGCATAGCCCGAGAGTTTGTCCCATTCACGCGGGATCAAAACCTGGGTGTTCTGGTCTCCTCTCCAGCCGTATTGCATACCGCAGGTTCCCGGCGGAACGATGATGGAGACACGAGCACGAGCTCTGGCCTGACCGTACTGGTTCTTGATCAATACTTTGTCACCTTCGTTGATGCCGCGGGCTTTCGCATCTTCCGGGTTGATGTCAACGGTGGACATCGGCTCGATTTCAAGCAGATACGGAGAATCGCTGCGGGTCTTGGAGTGCGTGATGTAAGGCGCACGAGTACCGTTGATCAGTTTGATCGGATATTCTGCTGTCGGCTGATACGGCTCGACATAAATACGAATCGTGCCGAGGTTGTGCATCTTAGTGATGTTGGAAGACAGCTCGATTTTGCCGGACGGAGTATCGAAGCCAGGCTGACCGTCGTGACGGAGCAGACCTTTTTCATATTTGAGCGGCTGCTGTTTTGCACCCTGGACCTGAGTCATGTTTGGCAGATTCTTCTGAGCGTCTGCGTATGTCGTCCCCCATTCTTTCAGGATGGAGTCGCAGGCTTTGACAGGATCGCCGTCGAAGAAGTGTTTCGGATCATCGACCAAGCAGCCGAGCTGAAGTGCGATCCACCAGTCTTCCTTGGCTTCGCCCATGGGCTTAACCGGGGTTCTGACGGAAACCTTGTTGCCGGCATGTGTACCGAACGGAGCATAACGTTCATAGTTCATCGCCGCAGGTAGGATGACATCCATGTCGTGGTGTGTTTCGTCGCGATAGAAATAGTCCGTAGCGCAGGAGAAGTCCATATTCTTGATGGCTTCTGCATAAACCTGAGGCTGCGGCCAAATCATGACGTTAAAGCCGAAGGCAACCATACCGCGAAGTTTGCCGTTTTTGACGTGTTCGGGCAGCTGATTCGGGTTGAACTGAACCTGAGTGTGATTCCATACAGGTACGAAGTCTTTGTCCAGACGGTCTTTCTTATGGGCCTTGAACCAGTTGTAGTCAACGAAGTCTTCCGTGAGGCCGTTGTCGTGGACGATGTAGCCTTTAGGACCGACACCGAAGAGAGCACCTCCGGGGATATCGACGTAACCCAGGATTGCTGGGATGTTCAGCAGAGCGCGTGCGCTGTTGACGCCGTTTCTGGAGTGAGAAAGAGACTGAGAAGTCAGGGCGAAGCTGCCGGGGCCTTCGGCGTACATACGAGCGGCCTTAACGATAAGGTCGGCAGGAACGCCGGTAATGGCTTCGGTCTTTTCGGGTGTGAAGTCTTTGCAGTAATTTCTGTACTCTTCAACGCCGTAAACCCACTTGTCGCAGAAGGGCTTGTTGTACAAACCTTCTTCGAAGAGGACGCGGCAGATACCGGCGCCCAAGGCCGCGTCAGTGCCTTGTTTGGGCTGGAGATGGATCGTTGCGAGTTCGGCAACCTTTGTGCGACGTGCGTCAATCACAATGATGTTGACACCGCGCTGCTTAGCGGCACTGATCATGTTCCACCAGCCGTGCGGCTTAGACCACGCACCGTTGGTAGCCATGACCATGAAAGATTTTGTCTTCGGGCCGCATCCGCCGCCGGCGTATTCGCAGCCGAAAACGAGCTGTTCGGCAAGCAGGGAGCCTTTACGGCAGGCGACAGAAGATTCGGTACCGTAGTGATAAGTACCGAAATAGCGTGCCAGACGCATTGCGGCAGGACGGGGTTCTTTCGGGTCACCGCAGAAGATAAAGAGTTTTCTGCGCCGTATTGATCGCGAATCTTCTTCATATTGGCGGCAATCGTTGCCAGCGCTTCCTGCCAAGAAATACGAACGAATCCGGGATCGGCACTTCCTTTCGGATTGGTGCGCTTCATCGGATAAAGCAGGCGATTGGGGTTGTAGAGTCGCTGCAGAGTTGCCAAGGCTTTATTGCACAACAGCTTGCCGCTGTGCTCTTTCCAGTTTCCGACAGAAACAACGACATTGCCCTGTCTCTGGAAATGAATACCGCACATCGGCATTTGGTTGCAGTTGTCGCAGATCGTGTATCCGTCTTCAAGCGGCTCTTGTGCGCATGCTGCTTTTGTGAAGAAGCTGCTTCCCGCACTGATGGCGGAGAGGGCCGGGATCGTTTTGAGGATGGATCGACGGGTAACTTTCAATCCTTGTGTCTTGTCCATTGTTGAATTCTCCTCTTGGGGTAGACTGTTGCGTCGGATTTGATGATTGCTATCGACGACTTAAAAACTATTTTCAACAATGAAAAAAAGATAGCTACCGCGCTAATAGGGGATACTGAAAGAAAGAATTGGTAAAAACCCAAGATTATCAAATTTGAGAGAGATTCTCAACAAAGGAATATCTCAAGAGTATCAGGACGTTTTAGAGAATTCAAGCGAATAAAATATGAAAGAGTGCTAAGTGAAAATACCTAGGTAAAATAGATTAAAACTCGAACAAAAAATTAAAGACTGCTATCAAAAATGATCAGACAGTTGATGTTTTTACCGATGGTTTTTTGCAATCTTATATAACAAAAAAGCCCGGGGATTTTTCCCGAGCTTTTGGAATCTTTGCTCTGCTTCAAAGCGAAGCAGACAGAAAAGATTGATTAGGCCATTGCCTTGATAGCAACAACCAGGCGGCTCTTATGACGAGCAGCGGCGTTCTTATGAAGAACACCTTTGTCAGCCATAGAGTCGATCACAGACTGAGCTGTGACGTAGAGAGTCTGAGCAGCAGCTTTGTCGCCGGCGAGAATAGCCTTGCGAACGTTTTTGATAGCTGTGCGATAGCGAGAACGCTGTGCAGAGAGGTGCTTGTTGCGAGCAACTGCCTGAATAGCGCGCTTGCGAGCTTGCTTAGAATTTGCCATTGTTTCTTTCCTTGCCTATGCGAGTGGCGAGTTTTCTTACTTTACCGGTCGCCACTAGCAATACTACGGGCTCGGCCGGTTTGGTTAAACAAATAAGGTAATTCGATCCTCGGACCGAATCCCACGAAAGTGCAGAATTATACGGAAAATCTCTTTTGTTTTCAACCGCAAACTTATGCCGTCCTGCCGCTCGGCTGATAGAATTTTGACTGACCTGAATCCTGTTGATTTCGGCTTTTTTCTTTTCGAGATCGCAGTGAGTATTTTCCGTAATGCAGCCGTTATTTCGGCAATGACGCTTTTGTCCCGAATCACAGGTTTGATCCGGGATATTTTGATTGCCCGTGTGTTTGGTGTCAGCGGTGACACCGACGCGTATTACGTTGCATTTCGATTACCGAATCTTTTGAGAAGGCTTTTTGCCGAAGGAGCTTTCCAGCAGGCCTTTGTGCCGATGCTGGCAGATGTGAAGAGCAATCGTTCGGCAGAAGAAACAAAGTCTTTTATTGATAAAGTTGCCTCTCTGCTTGGTTTCATTGTTCTGTGCGTTAGCATTTTGGGTGTCGTAGCTGCCCCGATTCTTGTATTCGTGATTGCTTCAGGTCTGGCAGAGGAGCCGGCGACGTTTGATACGGCAACGCGCCTGACCCGCTATATGTTTCCTTACATATTCTTTATGTCCTTGGTGGCGTTGAGTTCTTCCGTACTCAACACCTGGAAGCATTTTGCGATTCCTGCGGCCGTTCCGATTCTTCTCAATCTTTCTTTGATCACCGCGACATTGTTTGTGGCGCCGTGTTTGATCAGCCGATTTACGCTTTAGCGGTCGGCGTGATGGCCGGCGGTTTCCTACAGCTGGCAGTGCAGATTCCGCAGCTCGCCAAGCTCCACTTGCTGCCGAGATTTGTAAATCCGTTTAAAGCCATGAAAGACCCGTCGGTCAGACGGGTATTGAAGCTTATGGTGCCGGCACTCTTTGCCGTAGGTGTCGCGCAGATCTCGATCTTGATTAACACGAACATCGCTTCTTTTCTTGCCGAAGGCTCGGTGACCTGGCTGGCCTATGCCGACCGTCTGATGGAATTCCCGACAGCGCTGCTCGGCGTTGCGCTGGGTACGGTTCTTTTGCCGAGCTTGTCAGCGGCTTTCGCCAAGGGCATGACGGATCGCTATAACGCACTGCTTGATTGGGGTCTCAAACTCGTGGTGGCTTTTGCCGTCCCTGCGGCCATTGGCCTAGCGCTTCTCGGGGAAGGGCTTGTCTCTGTGTTGTTCCAAAGCAGCCGTTTTAATGTGAACGACGTTTATCAGACTGCGACAGCCGTGACGGGTTACTCCATCGGATTGATCGGTCTGATCGGAATTAAGATCCTGGCGCCTGGCTTCTATGCTCAGAAGGACATTAAAACACCCGTTAAGGTTGCCTGCGCTGCTTTAATCGTGACGCAGATCTTCAACTTGGTGAATGTTCCGCTGTTTTCTCATGCGGGTTTGGCGTTGTCCGTGGGGCTCGGCGCCTGCTTTAATGCCTGCTGTTTATTGATTATCCTGCGTCGCCGCGGCGTCTTTACACCCCTTTCCGGCTGGAAAAAACTTTTCCTTACGGTGATTGTCGGCAGTGTTCTTTTAACGGCTTATCTGTTAGTTATTCAGCACTATTGTGACTGGACGCAGATGGCGTATCCCTGGGCGGTTAAATTGGGCCTCGTGCTCGGTGTTGTTATGGGGGCGGCCGTACTTTATATCGGAATACTGGCCGTTTGCGGCTATCGTTTATCTGACCTGAAAGCCAGCGAAGTCGATTGATCCGCGGATGGGCCGTAAATGAAAACGGCCTGCTCAGTTGATTGGGCAAGCCGTTATGTTTTTTAGTTACTGAACTTCTTCAGGTTTTTCTTCGTCTTCTTCTTCGAATTCGACTTTGTGTTTCAAAGGCAAGACGGACGGGAAGGCGACGAGTTCATCGTCGGGCATGGACAGCAATGCATCGGGACCGTCTTTGGCGCTGTTGAACGCATAGTTCAGTTTTGCGTAGACGTTGGCAATGTTTTCTTCCAAGATCTCTTTGACTTCTTCGGGACTGTCTTCGACCTGAGCGATCAGATCTTCCAAAGCTTCTTTAGCGTCATTCAGTGTTGCAAGCGTCCACTCGGGGTCGTATTCCAATTGTTCTTCACTCATTTATTTGCGCCTCTCCAATTATTCTGAGATCAACAGTTCATTGTATCGCCGCCGGCGAGCGTTCTTTGCATTAGGACAGAATCCAGCCACCGATCGAATTTATAACCGACGTTTTTGAAGACGCCGACATGACGGAATCCGCAATGTTCGTGTAGCTTGATGGAAGCAGTGTTTTCTGAGTCACCGATCACGGCGATCATTTCCCGGAAGCCCCTGAGGTCGCACTCAGCAATGAGCGAAGTCAGAAGCTGCGTGCCTACGCCTAATCCGCGGCATTCCGGATGAACATAAATTGAGTCTTCCACTGTGTAACGATAAGCCTTTCTCGGGCGGTACTGACCGGCGTAAGCAAATCCCAGGATTTGATGTTCCAGCTCAGCGACTAAATACGGATAGTGCCCGGCTTCAATTGCCTGCATGCGAGAGAGCATTTCCTCTTCAGAAGGAGGCGTGACTTCAAAGCTGGCGGTACCAAGCAGAACGGCCTGTTCGTAAATACTGGCGATCCCGCTGATGTCGGCCGCTTCAGCTTTGCGAATATTGACAAAAAGCTTTTCCATACGAATTACTCATCAATTGACATCAGAAATTCTACGTGTTTGAGATACAATTTTTTACGTTCAGCTCCCAAAAAGGAGCATAACTTCGAGGGAATTTCAATGCCGGGTTCACGTATAGGCGAATACTTTTCTGTGATTAATTTTGGCGAGTCTCACGGTCCTGCCATCGGGTGTGTGATCGACGGATGTCCTCCGGGCATGGAATTAAGTCAGGAAGACATTCAAAAAGAGCTCGACAGGAGACGCCCCGGAACCTCACGACATGTCACACAGCGCAAAGAAAGTGACACGGTCGAAATTCTCTCAGGGGTTTACCAAGGTAAAACTACCGGAACGCCGATTGCGCTTCTGATTCGAAATGAGGATCAGAGAAGCAAGGACTACTCGGCAATCGAAAATTTGTTCCGACCGGCGCACGCTGACTACACCTATTACAAAAAATTCGGGATCCGAGATCCCCGCGGAGGCGGCAGAAGCTCGGCCCGTTTAACTGCTCCGACAGTTGCAGCGGGAGCCATCGCAAAAAAATGGCTTGAAGAGAATTTGAACATCCGGATTCGTGCCTGTCTAATAAATTTAGGCGGGACTCCTTTGGAAGTAAAGGATTGGTCGGCTGTCGACAACAATCCCTTTTTTACGGCTGATCCTGAGAAAGTTCCGGAGTTAGAAGCCTTCATGGATGATTTGCGCCGCGCCGGAGATTCAGCCGGAAGCGAAATCTATGTTGAAGCTTTAGGCGTTCCTCCGGGACTCGGAGAGCCGATCTACCGTCGACTGGATGCCTGTTTGGCTTATGCCTTTATGGGCCTTAATGCCGTAAAAGGAGTCGAGATCGGAGACGGTTTTGAAGTTGTCGGCAGTCGAGGAAGTTTGAACGCAGATCATATGGGTACGCAGTACAAAGATGGGTTTGCGAGCAATCATGCCGGCGGCATCTTAGGCGGGATTTCCACAGGAGCACCGATCACCGCTCGAGTAGCGATAAAACCGACGCCTTCGATTCGTCAGGAAATGCCGACGCTGACCGTCGACGGCAACGCACAATCGTCTCAACAAAAGGCAGACATGACCCGTGCGTGGGTATTCGTGCAACACCGATTCTTGAAGCTCTCACTGCTTTGGTATTGATCGATCAAGTCATGGCACAGAGAGGCCAATGCGGAAGAATTTGAGAATCTAGAAATGGAAACGGGACCTAAGCGGTCCCGATTTCAATATTAGTTAGCTTTTCTACGGCGATCTTCGTCGCGTGGCCAGCACTGAACTCCTTTCTTGTCCGGAAGGATTCTCGGATCAAAAACCGGATCCAGAATGCCTCTGCGCTTCTGAGCGTTGTAATCGCGTAAAGCGGCAATAGCGTATTTGCCGAGCATGAAGATGGCGACCAAGTTCACGATGGCCATCAAGGCCATGAACAGGTCGGCCATGTCCCAGACGAGTGAAAGAGAAGCGATCGAGCCGACAAAGACCATCACAACGACAAAAACACGGAAAATCGGCATAGCGTACTTGCTCTTGGAAATGAAGGGCATGTTCATTTCGCCGTAGAAGTAGTTGCCGATGATGGAGCTGAAAGCAAAGAACAGCACGATGACGGTCATAAAGAAGTTTGTCCACTCGCCGAGCTGACCGGCGACGGATTTCTGTACGAGCGCGATCCCGGTGAGCTTGGAACCCATCATCCATTCCGGAGAGAGCAGAACCAGCATTGCAGAGGCTGTGCAGACAAACAGCGTGTCGAAATAAACGCCCATCGCCTGAATAAGGCCTTGCTTAACAGGATGCGAGGCATGGCTGCTGCGGCAGCATTCGGTACCGCGCCCATGCCGGCTTCGTTGGAGAAGAGGCCGCGTTTGATACCGGTCATCAGGGCGAGGCCGATTGCAGCACCGGTAATGGAATCAAAGCTGAAGGCTTTGGTCACGATCATGAGCAGAACGCGGGGCACTTCGGTGATGTTCATGCAGGTCACGACAAAAGCTAGCAGCAGGTAGGCGCCGGCCATGAACGGAACCATGAAGCTGGCAACTTTTGCGATACGTGTCATACCGCCGAAAATCACTAAGCCGGTAAGGACGGCAAGAATCAGGCCTGTATAAGCGGGTTTTAGTCCGGTCGTCGTTTCAATGGACAGAGAAATCGTGTTGGCCTGAACGGAGTTAAAAATGAGGGCGTAGGTGACCGAAATCAAAACGGCAAACACACCGGCCCAGAAGGGCGAGCCGAGCGCATTCTTAATGTAATAACTGGTCCGCCCATGAAACCGCCTCCGGGTTTCTTAACTTTATAAATCTGGGCCAGAGTGGACTCAATAAATCCGCTGGCAGCACCCAGTGTGGCGATGACCCACATCCAGAAGATCGCGCCGGGGCCGCCCGTAACTACGGCAATAGCAATACCGGCAATGTTGCCGACACCGACTCGGGAGGCTGTAGAAATACAGAAAGCCTGGAACGGAGAAATGTGTCCTTCGGGTCTCGGAGTCGGGAGCCTTCCAACACACAGCGGAACATTTCTCTCACATTGGTGATCTGGACAAAACGAGTGCAGAACGTGAACCATAGGCCGACGCAGATCAGAAGTCCGATCAGCACGTATGACCAAAGGACGTTATTTAAAGAAGAAACGATTGAGGCGAACCAGTCCATTTGATATTGAAATTAAGCGATTAGAAAATAGAGCGCTCAAGACATACTAGGTTTGCTTTCGCTGAGATCGCAAGTAAGCTGAGGCCGCATCCATCGTTACAGCCGAATTGATTTCAAGCAGGCTCAAAGAAGAAACCGAGTAGGACTTTTATATTCCGCAATGGGGAAAAATCACTGCGGGAAAAACACTCAGCCATCATTCTAATTGTTCATATTGACAATCCGCAGAAAGGGGAGAAAAAAATCGCAAAAAAATTAAAAATATCGGAATTGGTTAGCGCCTTGGTGAAATTGCTGACCGAAGACAGTCAGAAAATCTTACAGATTTTTATTCACCGTGCTTTTCGGTGGCATACTCAAAGAATTACTTCAAAAATTTAGAGATACCAGTAAGAAATGAGAACACCGGAATCCCCTAAAACACTCTACGACAAAATCTTTGACGAGCATGTCGTCCGAATGGAAGAAGACGGCACAGCAACCCTTTACATCGACCGTCATCTGGTCCACGAAGTGACCAGTGCGCAGGCTTTCGAAGGACTGCGCATGAACAATCGTCCTTTGTGGCGCAAGAGCTCCATTGTGGCGACGGCTGATCACAACACTCCGACAACGGGCTGGGAAGCCGGAATGGAGGGTATTACCGATCCGATCTCCAAGCTGCAGGTCACGACATTGGATGAAAACATTCGTCAAAACGGATGTGCGGCGTTTTTTCCGTTCTTGTCCCGCGGACAGGGTGTCATCCACGTTATGGGACCGGAAGAGGGCGCAACGCTTCCCGGCATGACTGTCGTTTGCGGTGACTCGCACACGAGCACCCATGGCGCTTGCGCAGCAATTGCCTTCGGTATCGGCACGAGCGAAGTCGAGCACGTGATGGCCACGCAGACGCTGCTCACAAAGAAAATGAAGAACATGCGCGTGCATGTGGAGGGTAACCTCCAGCCCGGCGTGTTTGCTAAAGACCTTGCGCTCTACATCATCGGCAAGATTGGAACGGCCGGCGGAACAGGCTGCGCTATTGAGTTTGACGGAGCCGCAATTCGTGCGCTCTCTATGGAAGGCCGCATGACGCTTTGCAATATGGCATTGAGGCCGGTGCACGCTGTGGTTTAGTCGCCTGCGACGATAAAACAATTGAATACATGAAGGGTCGCCCGCTGGCTCCGGAAGGCGAGCTTTTGGATCAGGCTATTGAATACTGGAAGACACTTCATTCGGACGAAGGCGCTAAATTTGATATCGAAGTCAATATCCAGGCAGAAGACGTCGTTCCGATGGTCACATGGGGAACTTCTCCCGAGATGGTTGCGCCGATCACCGGCTGCACACCGATTCCCGAAGATCAGAAAGATCCCGTCAAACGCGAGGGCTGGGAACGCGCTTATCAATACATGGATTTGAAGCCCGGCACACCGATTACCTCGATCGCTCCGAACAACGTCTTTATCGGTTCCTGCACGAACGGCCGTATTGAAGACCTTCGAGCCGCTGCCTATGTGGTGCGCAAACTCGGTAAGAAAGTGGCTCCTACGGTTAAACAGGCCCTGGTGGTTCCGGGATCCGGACTCGTCAGAGAGCAGGCCGAAGAAGAAGGTCTGGATAAGATTTTTATTGAAGCCGGATTCCAGTGGCGCCGTCCAGGCTGCTCAATGTGTCTGGCAATGAACGCTGACCGCCTCGAGCCGGGCGACCGCTGTGCTTCTACCAGCAATCGCAACTTTGAAGGCCGCCAAGGCAATAAGAGCCGCACACACCTTTGTTCTCCGGCCATGGCTGCCGCCGCAGCTATTGAAGGTCATTTTGTTGATGTACGCAAACTTTTCTAAGAGAGGCAGAGATGGAAAAATTTACAGTTCTTCAAGGCATTGTCGCTCCCTTAGACCGCTCTAACGTTGACACCGATGCCATCATTCCGAAACAGTTTTTAAAGTCAATTTACCGCACCGGTTACGGCCCGAACCTTTTTGACGAATGGCGTTATCTGGATAAAGGCGAACCGGGAATGGATCCGGCCACTCGCAAGATCAACCCGGATTTCGTTTTGAACCAGCCTCGCTATCAAGGTTCAACCATTCTGTTGGCCGCAAAAATTTCGGCTGCGGATCTTCTCGAGAACACGCGGCTTGGGCTCTGACGCAATACGGCTTCAGAGTGGTCATTGCTCCGAGCTTTGCCGATATTTTCTACAACAATGCATTTAAGAACGGCTTGCTCCCGATCAGCCTGCCGGAGTTTGTTGTGGATTATCTGTTTGATGAGATCAAAGCACATAACGGCTATCAGCTCTCCGTCGACCTCGTCAACCGCGTTGTGATTGAACCCAATGGTAAACGTCATGAATTTGAGGTTCCTGAATTCCGCCGCTATTGTCTGCTGAACGGCTTGGACGATATCGGTATCACGCTTCAGCACGCCGATGAAATCAAGGCTTTCGAGCAGCAGCGCCTGAATCAGAAACCCTGGCTCGCTAAAACAATTTATTAATCCAATCCCTAGAGAAAAATGAACATGAAAAAAATTGCAGTACTTGCCGGTGACGGCATCGGTCCCGAGATCATGGCTCAGGCCCTCAAAGTTTTAACCGCGCTGAAGCTCCCTCTGGAATTTGAAGAAGCCTTAGTCGGCGGCGTCGCTTATGCCGCTTTCGGTCATCCGCTTCCTGCCGAGGTTGTTGAACTTGCTAAAAAGAGCGATGCCGTTCTTTTCGGTGCCGTAGGCGACTTTAAGTATGACAGCCTGCCCCGTCATCTCCGTCCCGAACAGGCTATTCTCGGCTTAAGAAAAGCCTTAGGACTTTTCGTGAATCTTCGCCCGGCCATTTGCTATCCGGAACTGACTGCAGCTTCCTCTCTGAAGCCTGAACTTGTCTCCGGCCTGGATCTTCTTCTGGTTCGAGAACTGACCGGTGACGTTTACTTTGGTCAGCCCAGAGGCAAACGCATTAGTCCTGACGGCGCTTTTGCCGGTGCCGAAGAAGGCTTTGACACAATGCGCTACGCCGTTCCCGAAGTGGAAAGAATTGCCCACGTTGCCTTTAAAGCCGCTATGGGCCGCAGCAAACACCTTGTCAGCGTGGATAAAGCCAATGTGCTGGAAACTTCTCAGGTTTGGCGCGACACGATGATCAAGGTCAGCAAAGAATATCCGGAAGTCACCCTTGAACATATGTATGTCGACAACGCAGCCATGCAGCTGGTTAAGGCTCCGAAGAAGATCGACGTGATGGTCACAGGCAATCTTTTCGGCGACATCCTTTCCGATGAAGCCGCCATGCTCACGGGCTCTATCGGTATGCTGGCTTCTGCCGCGCTGAATGAGAAGGGCCAGGGCCTCTTTGAACCGTCTCACGGTTCTGCTCCCGACATTGCCGGAAAGAACATTGCAAATCCTCTAGCTCAGATTTTGTCAGCGGCCATGATGCTTCGTTATTCTTTAGGAATGGAGGAAGCAGCAGTCCGTATCGAAAATGCGGTCAAGAAAGTTCTGGCTCAGGGCTACCGCACCGGAGACATCCGCAGCGAAGGCTGCAAGCTGGTCAGCTGTTCTGAAATGGGGGATGCGGTTGTCGCCGCGCTCTAAAGCAAAGTGAAGCACTACTCAATAGGAGAAACACAAATGTTGAAATTAGGTATGGTTGGCTGGCGAGGAATGGTCGGCTCCGTGTTGATGGACAGAATGAAGCAGGAAGACGACTTTAAGTTTGTCAGCACCACATTCTTCTCTACCAGTAACGCCGGCGGCAAAGCACCGGAAGTTCCTAATTCCGATCCTATTCTGAAGGATGCCGATGATCTGGACGCATTGGCTGCTTGCGATGTCGTCATTTCCTGCCAGGGCGGTGACTGGACAAAAGCCCACTTCAAACCGCTTCGCGACAAAGGCTGGAACGGCTACTGGATTGACGCTGCTTCCACGCTGCGTATGGAAAAGGACGCCATCATTGTTCTCGACCCTGTGAACATGGACGTCATTCAGAAGGGCTTGCGTGAAGGCGTTAAGAACTATATCGGCGGCAACTGCACAGTCAGCTTGATGCTGATGGCCTTGGACGGCCTGATCCGCGCTGACTTGGTCGAATGGATCTCTTCCATGACCTACCAAGCTGCTTCCGGCGCCGGCGCCCCCAACATGCGCGAACTGCTTGAACAGATGGGTGCTCTCTACGGCGTTGTTGCCGAAGATTTGAAGGATCCTCGCTCTGCCATTCTGGCAATCGACCGCAAAGTTACCGAAGAACTTCGTTCTACTGACTTCCCGGACAAAGCTTTCGGTGTGCCTCTTGCCGGCAGCCTGATTCCCTGGATCGACAAAGAAGTCGAACACGGACAGAGCCGCGAAGAATGGAAGGGCGGTGCTGAAGCTAACAAGATTTTGGGCAAACCCGCTATCGGAGAGCCCGGATGCATGCCGGTTGACGGTTTATGCGTTCGTGTCGGATCCATGCGCTGCCACTCTCAGGCTTTGACGATCAAACTGAAGAAAGATGTTTCCTGCGAAGAAATCGAAAGACTTCTTGCCGAAGCCAATCAGTGGGTTAAAGTCATTCCGAACCGTAAAGAAGAGTCTATTCACGAACTGACGCCGGCTAAGGTTTCCGGCACGCTGTCTGTTCCTATCGGCCGTATTCATAAGCTGAACTTCGGTCCGGAATACGTCACAGCCTTCACAGTCGGCGACCAGCTCCTGTGGGGTGCTGCCGAGCCGCTGCGCCGCATGCTGCGTATTCTCGTTGACTTCAAAGCCTAATTGCCGATGAGAGTCGCATTAGGACTCGAGTACGACGGCCGTTCTTTCGAGGGCTGGCAAACCCAGCCTTCCGGACAAACAGTCCAGGATTATCTCGAAGCGGCTGTTGTTCAGTTTACGGGTGAAAAAGTTAAAGCCGTCTGTGCCGGACGCACAGACGCCAATGTTCATGCAACCGGTCAAGTGATCCATCTTGACACGGAGGCCGACCGCAAGGAAATTTCCTGGGTTCGAGGCCTAAACTCCTATCTTCCGACAGAGTGTGCGGTTCGGTGGGCAAAGGTTGTCCCGGATGAATTTCATGCTCGCTTCTCGGCATGCAGCCGGACCTATGAATACTGGATTGTCAACGAACCGGTGCGTTCGCCGATCCTTGCCGGCAGAACCGGCTGGGTCTTCCGCCCGCTCAATGAAAAAAACATGGAAGCTGCAGGACAGTTTTTAGTCGGTGAGCATGACTTTTCAAGTTTCCGAGCCGCGGGCTGCCAGAGTAAGACGCCGGTAAAAAATATCGAATATCTTCATGTATCCCGTCTCGGACGGTTTGTCAAGATCCGCGTTAAGGCAAATGCCTTCCTTTACCACATGGTTCGCAATATTGTCGGCTGTTTGGTTTATGTCGGCACGGGTGCAAGAAGCGTGGACTGGATGGGAGAAGTCTTGGAAGCAAA
>ERZ860009.418-NODE-418-length-19571-cov-1.777567_pt1 | contig 19571 bp, 22 predicted proteins | sample MGYA00510114_ERZ860009 | MGnify/ENA primary metagenome ERZ860009 (study PRJEB30046, sample SAMN00715177) | human gut metagenome | study: EMG produced TPA metagenomics assembly of the A metagenome-wide association study of gut microbiota in type 2... | reverse complement strand
AATATATGTTTATGGGACTATTTATAACCCGATATAATTGGAATATAGCAACTTGCTGCCAAATGCATGAGGAAAAAGTAGCATAGCCAAAAGAAAATATAGCAGAACTTAAAATATAAAAGAGGTTGTGCCAACGTTTTGACACAACCTCTAAAAAACGGAAAAAATCGTCTGAATCGATATATGTTTTCTCCAAAGCCTCTTTCCCCAGATAATTCATTTCCGTCAAAACCCATGTACTGGCAAGGCGCATTTTACGATATTCATAACAATTTCCATCAATCATCATTTGACGCACCCTATTGTAATGGGCAAGAACTTTTTCTTCCAAATCGGGTATTGTCCGCAAATCCGTTGCTTCGGCAAGTATTTTTTTATGGTTAAAGGGGAGTGTGGCATTGAAGCTTATGGAATCAGTGTACAACGGGATTGTTTTCATCCCAATATCTGTCGGAGTGTCTAATTCCACCAGTGTTTCAGGCATACCAACCAGTTTTTCTTTATAATGCACAACCTTAATATTTACACCGGCATCTTTGGTGACTTCCGTTTCTCCCGTTCGAGGATAGACCTGTATACTTACGGTATGTTTACCGCTTCCTAATAGCAAATCATTGATAGGATATAGCATAGACTGACCTTCATTTTTTACAAAATGATATCCCAACGGAATGTCATTTACCCTGACAAGTAGTCTGCATCCTGTTTTGTTTACCTGCAGATAGTAGGCAGGTTTCTCCGGGTATGTCTTCACCATTCCTAATTCCTCCTGTATCAGTTCTTCCATTTTCTTTATTTCCTGTTTCATATCTGTTCCCGTTTTAGTTTGTGCATAGCCGTTGAAACCTAACATTGCAACGAGCAGGGCAAGAATCATTGATTTCATATTATTTTCTGTTTTCTTTTATCGTGTCATTGCTTGTTTCTACTTTCAATCGCTCATTTAAAATGGCTCTGTCTGTTGCATTGCTTATTTTTCGGGGTATTGACCGGGTATCTTCTATGTATTCTTCTACCACTTCGCCGAACACCTTGTACATATAAGACAGCACAATCAGTATAGCCAATACTGCCAGTATCTTTTTTATCGGGTAATAGCGTCTAAACAGAAATATGACAAGTGCGGAGAGGATATAGGATATATACAGACCGGCCGTATAGCGTGTCCTGATACTGTATTCATTGGCGAGTTTCCGTATCTCTGCTTGCGTGTCCCATGCCTCGTCTGCATATTGGTACAGCAATACTTTTTGTATATATATCAGGCTATCCTTGCTTGTTGTCGGTTGCGATGCGCAGGTAAGTTCTACTCCCATACTGCCCAACCGATATTTGTTGGATGCTTCCGCTGCCATTGTATCGGGCAGCATGGAGAGGTACATGCTGCAAGTGTCCGTGGCGGCATCGAAAGCGTTTTTCAGGGAGTCCAGTTTGTATGTAAGTCTGGCTTTCGATATGAGCATGGGCATATCGTTTTTGATGCTATTAAAGTAGGCATGATATGTTCTGTTATCGTCAATATCTCTTGGAACATTGTCCGTCATTTCCAGTTTCAAGCGGACATACTCCTTCTTCATTTGGGGATAGACGAACCAGTCGCAATAATAGACCATAGCGGACAGCGGAATGACAAGCAGTAGTCCGGTTCCCAGCTTACAGACAAATTCTTTCCATGTCTGTACTTTCAGTTTGTTAAAGGCGAACAAGGCGGCAATTCCTATGCTGTATGCTACCGAAGCCGTAAAAGCCGTTACTCCCAGTATAAAGAAGTATTTCAAAGCCTTGTATGTTTCCAAGACATCAAACACATCGTATTCGATTTTGTGGAATTTATCAACAAGCACAACAAAAGAGCATACAAACATAATGGCGAGCGTAATGATAAAATATTTGCTCAATTTCTTCAATATATCCATAATATCTTCAAAGGTTTAATTGTTATTTTATAGTTTCCGGATAAAGTTACTGATTTTATTGAATTGCAGTAATATATCCTATATTTTCCGTTTGATTTTTGTTTTTTATTCCACATCTACATTTATGTACTTTTCATATTCAGGACCTTCGTACGGTGGGTCACCAAAACCTCGTGAGTTAATGGCAATATCAAATGTTTCAATATCAGTACCGTCTTCAGACTTCCTGATACAATAGGTATAATATTTTTCTCTGCGGTGTATAGGCGCTTTGGTGTAGTCCCAGTCATGCAGATGACAATAGTAAAGCAGAGGGAACGGATTGTTATTGAATTTCAGGTTTGTTTTTTCAAAAAAATCATCCATGTGCATACCTCTGCCCAAAACCGCCCCACCGACAATCATTTTACCCGTAAAATACTGACGTGGGCAGCGGTTCTTTAGCCATTTTAGGTCTTCATCGGTTATAAACCCGCTTAATTCGATATTCCAGTCAATCAGTATTCTGCTTACAGGGGCACTGTCTTTTCCGCTTTCATCGTGTGATACCATAGTGATTCCCATAGAATCCCATATAAATATTCCGGGTTCTGCAAGACGTTCGTAGTGTCCGAATATCTCACACAGTTCTCCTATTGTCATTCCCGGCATGAACGGCTTGCCGTTGTAGGTCATTGTCGTATCTGTAAATACAAACAGGTGCTTCCTGTTCACCCCCTCTTTTTCGTAGTCTATAGGCGGTTCTTCCGGCAGATGTTCTTCCAAAAACCTGTCTGTTTTTTTCATCAGTGTATCTACTTTGCCCAGAATGTTATCTATGCTTCCCATCGTCTTTTGGTGGTTGTAGCTGCACCCTGTACAGGAGCTGAGTGCGGACAGGCAAAGCAGCCCGAACAAAAGGGCAAAGACTGCCGGAGTGGGTATGAATGGATGTTTGTTCATCATATTCATATTGTTTATGTTACTAAAAATATGCTGGCTTTAAAATTAGATGACGCAATATCCCAACATGATGACGAATCCTAAGCCCAAAAGGAAACCTACAAATAGCAGTATATATGTTTTGCGAAAATTAAAACCTTCAATATAATACTGCAATGGATTATCGGGATTATACTTCAATGTTACTTGAGAATTAATCTCCCAATAGGGATAATTAAATCCGAATTCATATGGGTCTGTATATTCTTTCCCTGCAATGTGGTAATGAAAAATAGGATGATATGACGTACGTTTGTCACTATTCTCATGGGTACGATAATTCACTACAGTAGCTTGAACACATAAAACAGCTTTCTTCTTTAAATTGATGAGATTTATTATTTTGTATAAGCAGATTATGGAGAGCGCCAAGCAGGCTAATGCTCCAATACCTAACATGATTTTATATTTTGTTTCCATAAGACGTAAGTTTCTTTAATGTGTGGTTAAACCTGTAAACATAATTAATATCAACGGTTCAGCTCTTGCGCTGGTAAGACGGTTGGGGAAAATATCCGTAATGAGGGTGGAGAAACCGAACCCATCCAGAATGATAGTCCTTTTTCCAAAAGGTCTTGGAGGCTGAGCGCAGCAGTTTCTCGCGAATAAACTTGTTAGTCCCATAATGATGAATGTTTTTAGCTTCATGATACTATTAAGTTTCTGATTTTACATTTAAGTGTTTCTGTTTCTAAATATGAATATCAAGGAAATAATAACTCAGGTTTGCCCTTTCTCAGTTGGTAGCGTACTTTAAAAAGTGGACGGTTTGAAAGGGTATCCGGCCAGTAGATGTATATGCTATCGGCTTCCGTATTGGTTTTATACCAACTGTACATAAGAGGACTTTCGTCCGTTTTTACGGGTTTAGACAGTTGCCGGATATCTTCATCGGTGAGGAAGGGCAGAACTTCCCGTCGCATTACGACGGATTCAATGTATTCCTTCTTGTGTTTGTTTATTTCATTGCGTAGCGAGTCTGAATTGGCGTTACTATTTTTGCCCAGTAGGTCTGTGGCGCAACGTTCTATCACATTCCAATCGGGCTTTAGATCTGCTTTGGCATACGAGCTGCCGATTATTGCACCACTCCGAAGAGGTATAAATATATTCCTGTCACTGCCGTAGCGTTCATGTAAGTCTTCCATTGTTTCTAGATAATCTAAATCATCTTTTAACTCCCTAACGACTTCGTATCCCTTTATTATCCATGCCCGGTATAATTCGCTGAAGTTTGTTCTGTCAGCATTCGTCAGTTCGTCTGCCAGCTCAATTCCTATCATCTCTCCCATTGTTTCGTTGAAATGTAGGAGTTCTTCTTCCGTAGGCTGATACTTTAGATGGATAGCAGATTCCAGTGTTTCTGGGGTAATTCCGAGTGAATCACAGTTTATACTTTTATACATGACGCACCATTCTCCGAAACCCATGTACGGATTTTGATAATATCGCAACACTGCCTCACCACCGATTCTGTATACCATTTCCGTTTTCATTGGCTTTTGTTGCTTTATCGGAATGATTCTCAACTTAGCCATCTGATTGCCATACTTTTTGTCATATTCAAGTATCACATTTCCGGGTTCGGATTTAAAAAGTTTGAATTTTACATCATTGAACTCGTATTCTTTTCCTTCGTATTGCAATGGAATACAGGCATGTTTCCAACGCAATGGTGGAAGCAGTTCTACCTCGATACCTCCCTTGATGTTGGTAGAATTTGGATTCTTTATGTAGAACGCCAGGGAAAGTTCCTTATCGTTTTGGGGTGTGCTGAGCACGTTGAGATGGTAAAATTTGCCCAATTCGAGCGTATTGCCGTTCGTGTTCTGCAACTGGGACAGGAGTCTGATTCTTATCTTTCCAAGCTTTTTAATGGGACCAAGTATTTGCCTGTAAGGATTGCTGAAGTAGGAGTCACGCAGACCTTCTTGTGTAACATTCCAATTTTCATCTGATTTATAGGAACCGCGCAGTGCCAACATACCGTCCAATTCATAAGATTCTTTCAAATCTAACTGAGCATTGTTTAGCCAATCTATTACAGCATCTATGTCGAATTTCTCTACGGTAATATCTTCCCATGGCAGGGACCCCGTTCTTTCTTCTACCTCAGCTCCTTCTGCAATCCTATGTCCAATTAGGTTGAACTCATATATTCTATGAAGCTTCTTCAAATATTCTTTTTGTTCTTTGGTTAGTTCCGTCACATTGGGATTGCCGTTCGTTTGGCAGTTTCCTAAAGGGGACACGCTCAATAATGCCATAGTGATAAATACTTTTAGTTTCATCTATTTTGTTATGTTTTGAGTAGTTTCTATTTTACTAAATTTCCCATTTTTAAATTTTGGGAAGCTTTAATTCATTTGATATACTTTACCTCATCCGTTTCACTGTCGCATAGAAAAGCCCTGCAACAGTCAGTAATATGTGTACTTTGTTTTTTTGTTACATTCATTTTTCTGATAAACAGTTACATCTTATTATTGTAAAGGTACGAAATAGTATATTTATCAAGTAGGGTGTCCAGTTTGATGTTCCAGTTTTTAGATCAAAATAGATATAATACAAGTTTTCAAAGCACTGATAATCATGTCTCTTCAAGATATGTTGACCTAATGAATTAGCTACACTTTTTCGTGTGTTAAAATTGTACCTAAATACAACACTGTTCTAGTTTATAATCAACATCTTAAGTTGTTAAATCAATATCAAAAACGAGAACGTAGAACTGGACACCCTATTTACCAAGTATTAAAATATTCCATTTCTTCCTGTTGTGGTTTTTCCCTGTTCTTGAATTTCTCAAGTTCTGCCTTATCTACTACTTCTTCCTCCATATAGCGATGTATGAAGCGTGCAAGGCGCAAGGCTTCGTCGGTGCGGCCCGGCATCACGGAGATTCCATGCGGTAGTCCTGAGGGATTATAGATTTTCACCTCGTCAATCTTGCTTTTCATGTCGTGGTAATATGAAAGCTCCGCTTGGTCGTAGGGAATGGTCTCTGTCTTGTTCATCAGCAGACTGCCGGGAATGGTTACGGTTTTGGCAGTACGGTCGAAGACAATGCGTTGCCAGGGATTCAGCAAGGCATAGGCCATTCCCCATGCCAATATAACGCCCATTTCTGCAAAAAGCAATGCGGAGCCGTAATCTTCTGGCGGAACAGTAGAGTCTGATAGGAATGACCAATAGATGAAAAGGCCAAACATGAAGGAAAATAATAGAAAAACGAGGATTCTTCCACTCGTGCTGTCGTTGTCGATAATGATTTGCCGGTCATCTACCCGGGCCAGACATTCCGGTGGTATCGGGCAGGTAGCATCATCGTGCGTCAGTTCTCTGTATATCAGTTCTCCGCCCCGCCACAGCCAGTGTCCGTCGTTCTTCATCGGTATTTGGATGCTGAGGTTATAGGCGGGGCTGCAGAGGAGCCGCAGAACCAGCCAGCATGCACCATTGAGGCCCGCCAGCCCAACCGCCACATTGGCTGCGGTGAGCGGAATGTCGCTAACTATGATGAATAATATCAGCACGCTGAATCCCAGAAGAGCACCCGCTATGATGGCATGGTTTTTCCATTTGTATCGCTTTACCATGCTTCGGTACTGTCTGTCATGGATGGTCTCTTCGTGGTGTCGCTTCTTATCGCTGTATCTGCTCTGCTTCATATAATTGGGCTGGGGTTTAGGGTTTGACGGCTGCCGCTGGCAGCAGCATTTTCGGTTTCATACGGATGGGGCATGGGTTATTCTTTTTTTTCCGATGTTGCTTTTGGGGATTCTTCCCATTTTTGCCGAATTTCCTGCTCCGCCTCTTTCAAGTCTTTCAGCAGTTCCTCGGTGTCTTCCGCGAGGGGAGAGAATACCTCTTTGAACAGGAGGTCGAACTCTTTCTTGGTCCGGCTGAAGGTTACCTCCACGCAGGGGGAAGCGGTTTCCTCTTGCACCGGCTCTCCTTCTTCGTCCTCGGCCGGGTCGCTCCGCCGCTCGGCTGCCAGTTCGATGTATTCATCGTCGCCCACATCCCAGTGATATACGGAAAGCTCCTCGAGGGCCTGCTTCAGTATCTTGTCGAGGTTTTCCTTGCCCGTCTCCATCGTCTTGCCCACAGGTTCGCCGTATTTCCGCACTACGGCTTCCATCATCCTGCCGAAGCCTTCCTCGTCTGTCTCCGTTTGGGCGTCCGTCCGTATCAGCCTGCCCTGCATGTTTACCGCCATCTCGAGCTTCCCGAAATCGAGGCCGAAGAAGGTGGCTTCCTTATACAGGGAGTCGCTTTGGGGGCGGTAGAACACGATGACCGGACGGGGATTTTCGCCGAGTGTATTAATTGTGTCTCTTCTGTAGCCCGCTTCCGTGCCGCCTTCGCCGGAGGCGGAATGGTCCGCTCCGAGAGATTCGGAGTAAAAATGTGCCACGTCGAGACTGTAGTCCGGACGGTCCAAGTCGATGATTTGTTTTCCCGGTTGTGCATTGACGCAACTGCCCAAGCCTGACATTCCCGTCAGTACAAGAGCGATAAGTGTTTTCTGTTTCATGTGATTGGATTTTAAGATAGTTTCGTATTTACGTGTATGTTTTCCGACAGCCGTCTGCCCGGTAGGATGTGGATACCCTGCCGGAAGTTGCAGTGTTAGAAATCGATGGTAGTTAATACTTTAAAAGAAACGCGTTGTTCGTTTTTTGTGGCAGGCTTGAACTTGGGCAAAGATTTTATAAGATTGGTTGCTGCATCTTTTACCTTTTCATCGGCTGTTTCTTCTTCTATTTTGATGTCTTTGACTTTTCCGTCTGTATCAATCAGGAACGATACCGGAACACGCCCATAAACTTTGGGCGAGACTTCTCGGGCTTGCTGCGTGAGATACTTGTCCAAATCATACAGGAAATCGTCTGAACCGGCATACGTTGAGATGGTGAAATCGGGCATGGTTCCGTCTATGATAGCTGTGCGTCCTCGCCGGTGGTCGTTTACCACATCGTCTTTTGTCAATATAATATCAGAGGAGGCAGACGGGAGTTTGGTGTCTTCGAACCAGTTGAAGTTACTCCATGCTCTTGAGTGAATGTCTGCCATAAATTCGCCATACTTTTTTTCTGATACCAGCAGTTCGCATTTGTAATCTCCGTTACTCATTGCTGTATTACGTAGTTGTATCCGTTTGCCGTTGTCTATCCATCCGTATATGGGATTTTCGTACTGGTCTTCCGCTGTGAAACAGGGATTTCCGTATTTGCTTTTTACGGAAGCAAGCAGACGGTTGGCATCTTCTTCATTTTTTAAGTCGATTGTTCCTTCCACTCCTATCAGTTTTCCTTGCTCATCGCTTAACATTCCGATTTCCGGGAAGAAGAAATCTTTGAATGCAGCCTTTTTATCCGAGGATACGCTGTAAATCTGATAATAATAATAGATGATCATTGTTCTGCTTCCAATTCCCCGACAGATGTTTTCTTCTTTGAAATAACCATCGGTTGGTACTTTTGAATAAAACTTAATTACGTCTGTGTTGAAATCCACGTTTGCAAGATTATACGGACTTTCACCTAAATATTGAGGTTGTTGTGCATGTCCGCAGCTTCCTAAACTTGAAATACTTGTTAGTCCCATAATGATAAGTGTTTTCAGTTTCATGTGATGAAGTTGATTGTTTTGTATTTAGGTTAATATTCATATTAGACACTGGTTTTCGGCATTGGGTAGCCTACCATGTATTCCGCTCCACAGAAGCGGCATTGGTGGCGTGCTTCGTGCAAGCCTTCGCCCGAGCCGGTGGCCGGCTTTACCACGTGATAGTCTTCCGTGCGGTGCAGAGTGAGATGGAGACATTCGGGACAAAGCTCGTAGCCTTCTTTGGTGAGAGGCATACGCAGCTTGAACCGTTCGCCACAGTCCGGACACTCGCAGACGAGGATATAGGCTGTTTTCAGTTTGAGTTCGAGCCGCTCGCCGTCGGTGAGGAGCGGCAGATTCTCTTCTCCAACAGGCAGGGGCAGGGAGTGGATTTTCCTTCCCATGCAGTTGGGACAGGGATAGTGGCGGCGCAGCAGTCTGATTTTCTGCAAACGATGGTAGTGTATTGCCGCCAGCACGGCGGGCCATACGGGGAAGAGCCATAGCATGGCCACTAATGTGCGTACCGTAAACGGACGACGGGTGGCGAGCAGTTCGAGGGCGGCTTCCGGAGTATCGGATTTGAGACATAGTTTGCGACGCATTACTCCAAAGGTAGCAAGGTTTATCAATAAAAGTGTAATCCGTCCTGTCCGTGAATCGAAGATGGAAAGGTAAACGGGTATCGCAGTCTCTTCCAGCCACGATTTCTGTGGAAGGATAATTCCTTCCCGATGTTCCGGTGCCGTTGTAGAAGAATGGGATACACCTGCCATCAACAGAAACAGAAGTACGCCCGCTATCCGGCGGTAAGAGCGTCGGGGGTTATCTTCCCGATAACGGCTCGTCTTGCTGCTGTTTACCTTCAGCAGCAGGAGCAGTAATGCCGAAAAGACCGCTATGGCGATGAGGGCGAACAAGGCGAGCAGCACGAACCCTGCCGGGTCGTAGGTACAACCTATGCCCGTAACCGACATATCACCGAGAAGGAGAAAGATGCCTCCACTACCGACACTTGCAGGGCAAAGCAAGGCAGTACGATTGCATAGAGAAAAAACTCTGGCAGATGGGCGTTTTTTACGAAACGCCAACACCGTTTCCACAGACCTGAACGGGCGGATGGAATATCTGTATTCTGTTTCATGATTTTTGCTGTGAAGTTAATGTCAGTAAGTATAGCAAATATAAGCCAGCTTTCACTATCAAAAAACAAGGCTTCTGTATAATCTCCTAAATGGCTGTAATCTGTAATCAGTAAAGAGTTTAATTTTCAACAACTTGTATTGAATCAAGCACCCATTTCCCTTTTTCATAGTTGAATGTAGCACTACCATAACATCCTTCCTTTCGAATATTAAACTCAAATATGACAGGATGAGCTGTCTCGCCATCGAACGTTTGTCGGGTAAATTCAATGTAATCAGTAATTCCATCAAGTGGCATGGCAAGAATAAGCATATCTTTGTTTCCGTATTTCACTTCCAGATCATCCCTAAAAAGTCCCGAACTGAGGATGAACATATCGCGGTTATGATAATACGTACTAAGCTTTTTGCTGTTTACGATAGCTTCAATCATTTCACTGAATTCGTTACGTTCCTTCTCCTCAGCCCTTAAATTCTCCAACTTCTGTTTTGTTTGTTCGCTATACTGCGCTGACTGCGGTGTTGAGTTTTCCAAAAAGCTCTCAAGATTCAACAGCTTCTCTTGTCCGGTAACGTCAAAAACACTAATCATGATATTACTCTTATCGTATGAAATACTCAGACCGATGATATAATCGCCGTTCTTTCGTACATAGCTGGCTGAACCGTTGTTGTCAATCACAAAACACTGGTCTTCTTCTTCATAGGGGGCTAAACCATTGCTGAAGTCTGTCATCACGGCGTATCTTGTTGCCGATTCATTGACTATGGGCATACGTTTTAGGTAAGCCTCTACATAATTCGATAAGGGTCTTTTAGATTCAAGTATGCCTCGTGTGCGTAAGCCCATCATACAAATACCCTGATCGGTACCATACCACACCGCTGGGAAAACGGCAGGATCAGAGCAGGATACTGATGTACAGTCTTCATCATCTGAAAGAACATAAACCAATCCCATATATTTTTCTCTACAATATCTTGGGTAAAAACGCCACCTTTCTCAAACAAATTAAGCATTCTTCCCACCTCTATGGTTATGGAATCTTTGTTGTACTGTTCCCACTTCTCCCGAATTTCCTTATATATACTATTAATCGGGCTTTGTGCTCTAACGATATTGGCAATGCCAACCAACATGAAAATAATAACAAGTTTTCTCATATTCTACTAGTTTTAAAATTATCTTATTTTTTTACATACTCTAAGTATTCTATAAATTAAACTGACAGATTGATTTGTATTGTTCAAAAATCAAAAGAGTCGTGGCGGTAAGATGTATGTGTACGGTGAATCTTATGCCCTACGATGTATTTAGCACCGCAGTATTTACATTCATGACGCGCTTCCTTCAGTCCTTCGGAGAATTCAGTAGGAGATTCCACCACAGTGTATGCTTCTTTCCGGTGTAAGGTGATACCCTGGCAATCCGGACAATATTCATAGAGACCTGTTGCAAGAGGAATGCGCACTTTCACCTTTTCTCCGCAGTCGGTACAGGTGTACACATGGATGCAGACGGTCTGCAGATTGAGTTCCATTTGTTCCTGTGGGGTGAAGAGCCGGGCATCTTTCTTTATCTCCTGTGCCGACATCTCGCGCAGGGTCTCTTTTCCGCATTTCGGGCAAGTGCGGCTCTGGCTGAGTATCTGCTTGCGTAATCTCAGTCTGTACCATAGCATCACAGCTGCAATGGCAGGCCATACGGGAACCAGCCACAGCAGGCCGATGAGAGTGCGCCAGGCAAATGCCTGCTCCGTGAGTTGCTGTTCCAAAGCAGTGGATGCCGTCTTGCCTTTGGGCTGCAGGTAATTTTTCAGTCCTTTCCATGTCAGCCAGTTGAGGAGAAGAAGGGAAAGAAGGGAAAGGCTTCCCAATATAAGCAAAGGTAGTGTGGTCATTGTTTGCCTCCTTTCTCGTTGGTTTCTTCGATGCGTCTGTAAGAACGCTCTATGTCTTCTAAAATGTATGCGTCCAGCTTACTGCCGTTGAACTTGAACAGGAAGGCCAGAAGTCCCATATATCCGAAGGTGAACAGGGCAGCACTCAGTACCAGCATCGCCACGTCGCTGAACTCTGCTTCGGAAAACAGCCAAGTGAAAAGTGTCATCCCTGAAAGGCTGATGCACAGCGTGGATGCAGCCAGCAGGGCGAGTGTAAGGAATGGGATGAGCATCATTCCTATGAGGCTCCGCCACATTTCTTTGCAGAACTTGGGGTGATGACCGGTGAGGGCAAACCCGAAGAGGGAGCAGCCTGCAGCGGTGAACAGCACAACGAACAGTCCGAAAAATGCCCATGCCACCCACTCCTGCCAGGATCCTGCGGCAAGCATTCCGCCGAGGTCTGTCCAACAGCTGTTCTCATCACACACGATTTGCCATATGTAATACAGCACAGAGGTAAAGACTGCTGTGGAGAGGATGACGAGAACGGACAGCAGGCAGCCTGTCGGCTTTTTGCGGTACTGACGTATCCGCAACAGTATCAGCATGGAGAACAGCAGCTGGACAGCTATAAGGATATAGAGTCCAGAACCGATCATTGTTTGTTGTTCCATAGACATGTGTTTTTAATGGTTTGTTATCTATTTGTAATACAGCAAATATAGAAAACGATTCTTTAGTATGCTTATAGATGGATTTTTTTTCACCGGAATGTGTTGTAGAATATGTTTGAACATGCTTTCTCGCGGTGTTCCCGTATCCCACATTTTTGCCATTTTCATGTGATTTAAAATTAGCTTATTATAGCCTGTTTCTTATCTCTTGAATATTTTCTTCTTCCATTTTTGCAACTCTATTGTTGCTTCAATGTAAGGACCATTTACTTTGATGAGTAAATCTTCAAATTCTTTTTTTGCCCGGAAGAGCTTTACGGTGTCCTCGCCTTCCATGAACAGTCCGATATATTCGTCATCCAGCTTCCAAAGATACACGGGTATGTTCTTGCCCTTTGATACCATCAAGTTTATCAGAATCTTTTTAAGTTCGTCTTTACCTGTTTCTGCTTTCTTCAGGGCAGGTTTGCCACATTTCTGTCTAACAGCCTTTACCAGTTCCTTGAAGCTTGTTTTGTTCATCTTCGTTTCGCAGACCATCGATATTAATTTGCCTTGTGCATTGGTTATTAAATTCAGTTTCCCGAAGTCGATATCACAAAAAGTTGCTTTCTTGGTAACGAGACTGTCCATACTTATATAATATATTAAAATCGGATATCTCTCAGAAAACGAAACGTTCATGTTTTGTGTGTATTTCACATAGCGATAGCTTACTTCTTTGCTGGTCTCTTTGGGATTATCGAAATCAATATATGGAGAACATAAACGTTCCACATCGATGTCATAGCCCGGGTTATCCATGTTGATAATCTGTTTGTCTGATTGTGCATGGGCTGTTGCGCCGGATAAGCATAAAAATGCTGTCAATCCAATGATGATAAGTGTTTTAATTTTCATATTCGTTCATTTTATAATAAATGGTCAGCTCCTGTTTCTCCGGATATTTACCGGTGTATCACCGAGATTCCGCTTGCAGAAATCAGACAGGTAAGACTGGTTCGCAAACCCGCATTGTTCGGCAATCTCCGGTAAGGGAAGGTGTGTAGTCCTCAACAGTTTCAGCACCTGCTCGGCACGTTTTTGCCGAAGCCACTGGGCTACCGGACAGTTAAACAATCTCAGGAATGTCCGACGGAAGGTAACGGTGCTGTTTGCTCCGCATAGTTCCGCCAGTTCTTCTGCTGTCTTCGCTTCAGTATGGCATTCCATCACTTTCTGAATGAAAGAATGGTCGGTATGGATACCGAGCAGTTCTTCCGCTTGCAAAATGATTTTACGGTTGATATGTTCGTAGGAGGCATCGAGCAGTTTGAATGATACTTCAATGCCTTCTGCCGGCTCGGAGGCGGAAGGCATTCCGCATTGTATTCTCGCTTCGCGGAAGTAGTAGTGCATTCTGTGATAGATGGCTTCCAGATGCTCTTCACGGTGCTTTTGCAGCAATCGGCATAAGGTCAGTAACTCTTCTACGCAGCAATAATGTGTGTACCATATTTGCAAACGCATGACATAGCGGGTGGATTCTGCTTCACCGGCAGTCATGAACAGCTCCAGCCATCTCTCAAAGTCCGGCTGTTCATGGCTAATTGCTTCGGGAAGTCCGTTCATCCATCCGGCAATCGTATTCATGAATTCCATGTCCGATGCAAAGGGACGCAGTTGCCGCTCTCTTCTCTCCTCCGACATATCCTTGGATATGGTCACACAAAGCATACGCAGACGTGCTTCCCGGGGATCGTCCGGTTGCAGGCGTGAAAGGAGATAACCGCTTATTGAAAAGTCTTTGTCCATAGCAGAGAAAAATTATCGGTTTTCAAACCTGAGGGCCACCGTCATGCGGAATGCCACATTTTCCAAATCGTATGTTTCCTCACCCCAGTATTGAGGCTGTGCGGCACTGATGCCGCAAAAGAAACTCAAGATTCCCATGATAAAAATCGTTTTCATGCTTTGCATGTTTTTGTTAATATTGATATACTGTATTAGAAACGGCTGGATGAACCTCCGCCTCCGGACGATCCTCCTCCGAAACTGCCTCCGCCACCGCCTGAGCCTCCCGAACGTCTGGAAGAGGTGTTGATTTTCGGTATTGTATAGCCTACCATGTATTCGGCATCGCAATGCATACATCGATGGCGAGCCTCCATCAGTCCTTCTGATAAAGTGGTGGCTTTAATATAAGTTTTCGTATCATATAGTGCCTCCTTTCTCATGGTTATTCATATCGACCGGTCTGAAAGAACGTCTGCTGTCCTTTTCATCGTATTCTTTTAATTTCTCGCTGTTCATTTCCAACAGATAAACGACGAATCCGGAAAATCCAAGCAGGACACATCACACTGAAAAATAAGAGCAGAAGCATCCGGCCCCAGTCGATATAGTCAAACATGGGTGAGGCAAACCTCATGCAGATAACATAGGCAAACCCAAATGCCGCAACCAATATTCCCAATGCCATGATGGGAAACAGCAGGATTATTGCCAGTGTTTTCCATATCAGTTTGCAGAATTTGGGGTGACGGCCTGTGACAGCATAGCCAGCTAAAGAGCAAACGGTGGCAGATACCAATATCATTATCAGACAGATAAATCCAGCCATCAGCCATTCCACAGGAGAAGCGGCGGCGAGCGACCCTCTGCTCTCTGCAAAGATATTGGCAAATAGCCCTTCATTGATGATAAGATGCCCCAGACTGAACAGAGCGGTGGTCAGAGCAAATACAATCATGAAAATAACACCCGCTGCCAGACAGCCTGACGGCTTTTTGGAGTCCTGCTTCCTTCTCCAGATAATCAGTCCGGTTATCAGAATCTGTAGTACAATCAGGATATATCCTTCCATAGGCTCGGTCATTTAAAAATGACGGGGAGAGTGGCGACAAAGGAGATCGCTTTTCCCTTCCATTTTGCCGGGACATACTTTATGCCGTAGAGGCAGTCGCACACCGCTTTTTCCAATAGCGGATGGGGGGCTCCGTTTATTTTTACGTTGCTGGCAACGCCGTCGATTCCGATGGTTATTTCCGCCGTCATTCTTCCTGTAATTCCTTGTTCGACTGCCTCTTCCGGCTTCCTGAGCAATTGTGCCAAGACCATGTTCCATTCGTCCGGCATTCCTGTCTGCGGGTTGATGGGCTTGGCTGGCTGGAAATCAGGACTGAAATAATCCACTTCCTCCATCTCTTCCGGTTCGGTCTGCTTTGTATTGTCCGGTGATTTTTCTGTGCACAACCATTCGATAAGTTCGTTGCATCGCTCGCGGTTGATTATTAATCGGGATGCTTTGCCTTCCGATGGGGCAAATACGGTTATCTCGGCAATTTTCCGTTTCTTTTCGTCCGGCATGTAGAGCAACAGACTATCCCCCTGCAAGGCTGTCCTGTAGTGTTTTCCCATCATTCCGGCAGCGTCTGTATCGTCATTTTCCTCTGAAGCTTCATCTTCCATAAAGTGTTTCAAGGTCTCTTCCAGGTTGTTCAGGTCGATGCCTTCTTCTTTCAACCACTCTTCAAACGTGATTTTCCTTGTACTATTTTTCAGAATCTTGTCCAAATCTCCTGTTGTAGATGTTGAAGAGGACGGCTCGTACCAGTTCCCGTCCCTGTGATAAAGGCGCTTCATGCCTTTCAGTTTGTCGAGAGTCTCTGCGTCTGCGGAAATGATGAAGCCGTTGTTGCCAACCTTTTCTATGGAAAAAGTCTTGCTGCCCCAAGTCACCTGCATCGGTTTGTCTCCAAAATCCTTTATGGGCACTGTAATGCGGTCATATTTCTGAGGCATATAGAAAGACAAGGAGATGTGTCCGCCTGCAATTTCCTGATAAGGGATAGTTAGCGGTATCTGCAATCCGAACCATATATTCAACATGTCTTTGTTTTGGGCATAGTCGCCGCCCTCAAGCAGATAGATATCTCCATCTGGGAGTATATAGACCGGTTTACCCTGCTTGTCTGTCAAATGAAGCTGCAAGTCAGTCTCCAGGTCGAAGAAAAGTTCTTTGCAGAACCCCGTGAAGTTCCCGTTCTCATCTTCGTGATAATGCTTTTTCCACAGGCCGGAGCCTTGTCGACCACCGAAATATGAAGATACATCTTCGTCTTTGCCCCTTAGCATGAGGTTGAAAAAGATAGGAGAATCCTTGTTCGGCTCTATGAATGCCTTGTCAAAGCACCTGAACAGTCTTGACAGGCTCTTTTTAAAACTCTCGTGTTTGAATTTGTCCGCCCATTTTTTCCAAGGGAATCTATCCCGTTTGAGCTCATGGCTCTCTGCCAATGAATCAAGTTCGCCGAATGCCGCTCCTGTCACGAACTGATAGAGCGTTTCAAGTTGCTCCATGGCTTCTTTTTTCTCTTCTTCTGTCATTTTCGTCTTGTTTTGTGCCCATGCTCCCAGTACGAGACATGCTAGCAGGACGGTTGATAATAATCTTTTCATGGTGAATGGTGATATTGTGTTTTCATTAGAATAATACAGGAATAATGGCAACGGATGCAACGCATTTCCCGTCATATTTTGCCGGCATGAACCGCATGCGGTAGATACAATCCGTTACAGTTTCGCTCAAAGCCGGATGCGGCGAGCTTGTAATTTCCACTTTGCTGACAGCACCATCGGCCTCAATTACCACCGTAGCCATCACTTGCCCGTAATGTTCTGTCCGGCAACTTCTTGTGGGAGTGTAAGCATCTGCGACAGTTCGGCACTTAATTCACTTTGAGAGCCAGTTTCTATATTAAGCGGAATGGCAGGCTGGAATCCGTTTTCGGACAAGTCTATTGTCTCCGTATCTTTTTCATATAAATGCCAGTCAATGGCATTGCGCCCCTTGGTCAGTGTCCGGGCATATTCGACACCCATTTTCAAATGTCCCTCCAGATAATCCCTGAAACCTTCAAGCACCCGGTCCTTATCAAGCCGCAATCCGCTGGCCGTTTGTTTTTCAGGAATATCCCACTCGGCACCGGCCCTGTATATTTCAACGGCATCCATTCCGCTCATAAAGACATAACCATAAACTACGTCTTGTCTGTATGCTTTGTTCAATTCTGCTTTGATGGCTTTGTTCATAAGACATATCGAGTCGCAATCCTGACACAGAATCGCATTTTTGAAACGTTCCGTTATATCCATGGCACTCCTCAGTCCGTCTCCAAAAGCGGCCATGATGGCAGGACTGTTACCCCGGGAAAGTAGCATTGCATCAAACTCCTCTCTGTGAGCTTCTCCTATAAACCACTTATATTCCATAATCCAGCCAGCCTGTGCTACTCCCACTGCATACGAAATCATATCATTAGGTGCCAGCAAGGCATTCCGTTCGTCGGGTGTAAGTTTCATGTTGTCTTTCAGTTTGCGGATGCCGTCCGGGGCTGCAGGAGAATCAAATTTTGCAATTGCCGAAGCCAGGGCTTCCGATTGGGTGATGTCATTGCTTGCTGTAGCGGAATCTATCCACTCTGGAAGAATAAGGGCATCGTCGGCATGCTCTTGACACAGGAAATAAGGTCTGTTGTGATTTGCGATGTCGTAATAGCGTTCTTTCTCTTTGCATAAAAAAGAAAACCATTTATCGGATAAGGTGTCATAGTGCCGGGACATCTCATTTTCAGAAGCGATATGCTTCCTTACCTGTTTCAGCACATCGGAAATTGCGGCGTCGATATAATCCAGTTCCGGATAGGGATTTGTTGAGTATGCTCCCATAAGGGCTCCGGTGCGGAAGCAGGCCCTTTCCATTCCGGTACTCTTGCGATGCCCTGCAATTGTTTCCGGAGCGAGGAGAAGTTTTTTAGAACGATTTCTTTCCAATGCTTTACGCCAAAGTCATAGCCGGCGTGGATATACGGAGCGTACTCTTTTCTGTAAGTTTTCACCTTGACGGATTTCCGGGCGAGCCTATCATAGGCGGTGGTATAGCATAAACTGTACACGATAGGATCCAGTACATCAATTGTGTCTCCCGGTTGGGGGAATTGTACCTTGGGTGCCGCTTTCTTTTCAATCGCCATATTCCATACCGTATCCTTTGTCACCTTTATATCAGGCTCCTCTTCGGTTATCAGGTTCGTATTCTGAGCTCCGGCTGACAATACCATGCCTGAGAACAATGCTATGAATGCCGTTTTTTTCACAGCAACTTTTACAGGATAAGACACCTTCATATCATTCCAAAAGTGATTGTATAATTTATATATTGCGAGAATCTGATTATTCAAGATAGAGAATAGAAAAGGAAAGTAGGAAAACGCTTGGTTAGCAAAGGTACAGTTCGACAAACGCAAAATAGTGAAAAGCCATCCTTTCATGGCTATATATCCGACCGATGCCTTTTGCCGGTAGTAAGAGCCGGGGTTCGTCAGATAATTTTTCTTCTCCCAATCACAGGGGTTGGGAATAAAGCCGGTTTTGACTTTCGGTGGCGGACTGTCACCCCAAGCGTTTTTATTATGGCAATTACGTTTTTCATAATCTTATCCGTTTTTTCTGCGTAAAAATAGCCAGATCCTACGCATGGTTTCTTATGAATGCTGATAAGTTTTACGGATTTCTATTCATTCATGACCAATTATCCGACAATTATCCAACACACATGGATTCCATTATTGAAAATCAACATTTCGGACTGACCCCATTTTCGCCACCGGACTTGAATACCACACTATCTAACAAGAAAGTGTGGAGCCGGTTTACTTATTTGTATTAGAGGTTCTGGTAAAACCCGGAAGCAAATAAATGAAAACAGTACCCCACACCTATATCGCATGTCATTCGCATACGGATACATGTGACAAGTGTTACTGCTCAGCCCTGCTTCCATTTTGAAATTTACCAGATTTCTAATACAAGGTGTTAGCGAAACACATCAACTATATATGTCTGTCGTTTGCACGACTCTACAAAGATAGTCTGTTTTTCGATATAGCAGCAATTCGGGTACTGTTATTTTTCAAAGTTAGGGATTTTTTTATTTGTGCTTTTACGTTTTCTGTTTAATTTTCCGTAAAACTGCTCATTCTTTATAAGTATATTCCTATCGGATTACTTTCATGATTTCCTGATCCAGAAATGCTCTGTGATGCTCAACCATGTTGTTCCAGAACATTTTCACTGCATGTTATAAGTGAACTAACGTGAAACTGATAAGCAAAGCTGTTTTTATAATATAGTAAAATTACATTTTGTTTAGTCGGAATTTATAAAATATCATGAAAGATAAAAAGTTTTCAGTGAGTTCTATATTTTGTAGGGATTCATAAAAGAAAAAGCTCCAAAAATCATTGATTTTTGGAGCTTTTCTTCAATTTACTTTTTTTGCTTTGTACACCCTCAGGGATTCGAACCCTGGAC
>ERZ860009.410-NODE-410-length-19752-cov-1.545210_pt1 | contig 19752 bp, 24 predicted proteins | sample MGYA00510114_ERZ860009 | MGnify/ENA primary metagenome ERZ860009 (study PRJEB30046, sample SAMN00715177) | human gut metagenome | study: EMG produced TPA metagenomics assembly of the A metagenome-wide association study of gut microbiota in type 2... | reverse complement strand
GTAATATTGGCAAACAGTACCCCATTTAAAAAGTTTATATTTATTTAATGGGGTCAGACCCCTTTTATTCCGCCCCAAGATTATTCAAACAACTGGCTTAATGGCATTGCCTCTTGTTCCATCATATATCCATTTATTCACTCTCCGTCTTTTGGAAAATAAATTACGTTTCTCAACCATAATCATTGGTTCACCATAATAATCAATTCTAACTATATCACTTTCTTTAATTCTATTTCTTCATCATATCCATTTACAATCTGTTTACAATTATCCATTCTCCATGCTTCCTTATACTTCCAGCCTCGGCAAATTGAGCACTTTCACTCCCCTTTACATAAATATCCGCATATCTATTGTCCAAAATGAAAGCCACATCACAATAATTGAGCAAACAGTTATCCAAACAATTAACAATATAATAAATATCACCTCTACTATCCAAGAGTATTTTCCAGAAAAGTCTGTCAACGTAGAAATTGCAAATATTAAGTAAAGTGTAATTGCAAGTTTCTTCTTTAGCTTACCATCCTGCCAAAACTCAATTTTACCATTTTGACTTTTGCAATTTTTAAAAGTGATTATAGCATTAATTCCTAAATACCAAATTCCACAAATAATATATGAAAAAATCATGCCTTTCCAGTAACAAAACATTTTTCTAGCCACAAGTGTAATCAACAAATTTATCGCCATCATTTTATAAGTTTTTAATATAATATCTGGAAAAGTTGGTATTTTTCTGCATTTCAGCATCCAATACCCCAATTCTTTATTCTTTTCTTTAAGGTCACGCTCGTTTTTTACCCATCCAAGTAGAACTATAACTATAGGTATTACCACATAATACATTATCTCACTGTCAAATATCTTTAATAAACTTTCTTTCATCTCTCTAAATTTCTCTTTTCATATACTTATTTGTAAAACCTAAACAAGTAAATCATAGGTAAAAACTTAATCACAAAACATTCAAAAGCCCTATTTTACTACGTTTCAGCCATTTTATTATAGACTGCCGTGGCAGATGAAAAGTATTTTTTCATTCTATATAAAACTCTCCAAGCGCTTGAGTTCACTGTATTTTCGGTCCTTACAATAATTCTGAAATATTTCTGTGATAGTGTTTTGTTCACATTTTCAGTATAATTTGGAATAACTTAATTTTATTATGTCAAGCATCCCTCTATAGATATGTAATGGCATCACCCTTGATGTGATGGGATCAAAATCCCCTTTTTCTCCCAAGACAAAATGGAATATGTTTATATATTATTCTTGTCGGATACACAATAAGCAAAATAGTAATCACCGATAAACTCATAGAAAATGGTATATTTCTCCTCAAGCACCCTGTATCTATACAAAACATCTTCGATATTATGCCTATCACGCACGATACAATGGTCCATGCATCACCAAAATTCCTAATGTTATAGTCCCTAATTTGCTCATAATGCCAGCTATATACCGAGTATGTACTTCCAAATCAGCAGCTATAATAATCGTTGCAACACTTCCAATAACACCTAAAATATAATAAAATATTCCCATCGAATATCCGCGTAGACATGCGATAATCAGGAAAGAAAACAGCAATAACCACATCACGGTTTTGTACTTCAATTTTCTAAAATCAATCTTTTTTATAAGTACTCCAAAAGCAAAAAATACAACATAACGTAATGCGCGATTTATTCCCCATACCAATTCTACATTCATTAACTTAATACCTAAGACTGAACATACTATGATAGCAACTACAATTCCCGGCTTCGGCAAATACCTTTCCAATACTCCATATAGGACTTTAACTATAAAAAGCACAGGCAAAAACCATAAAACATAATTAAAAGGCAGCCAATAGTAACTGCCCACAAATATTCCACAAAAAGCTTTATCCACAGCTAACTTTGCAGCTTCTGATCTAAATTTATTTTCAAAACCAGCCCAATAAATAAAGGATAAAATACTCCATACAAAATACGGAATCATTATAGAATAGAAATTTCTCACAACATATCCTTTTAAAGTTTCTCCAAGCTTAAACGTCATACCTGAAACGACAAAAAATAATGGCATATAAAATGTATATATTATTTCGTTAATGTGAAAACTCGTATTAAAACATATATGTGTATAAACTACTAAAAAGATCCCTAATCCCTTTGCAATATCGTAATATCCAATGCGCTCTTTCATTTTATTTTAAGAAACCCTTTCCATAGACACCCTTGGAAATCAATTCTTTAAAATTCTCATAAACCGACTGCCTGTCCTCTGCATAAGTCACACCAAACCATTTATCCTGTGTCGGCAATACCTCAACTGTATGAGTTCCTGTTTTCAGTAAATCTCCAATCAGAACAGGAAGAAGATATTCTGCTTTCATTGGATTATCCAAAACATCTGTCTCAAAGAATTTTACAAAACCATCCTTCAAGACCTGTAAAAATGCAGGTTTTGAAGTTTCATCTTCTGTCGGAAATCCCCACATATTCATAGAAACATAGGAATCCGGATTCAATACTTTTCCATCCGCCTCCGCTCTATTTCCGGTTTTCACAATATTATGCGTCTCAACGATTTCCGATAATGTCATCGTCTGCGCATTTACCTGACAAATTCCTCTGGTAACTCCACCATTGTCCGATAAAGTATTTTTTAGAATAAAACCAGCCATTGCTAATTCATTGTGTGTATGTGAATGTATCAGCCAGTCATGCAATTTTACAAACGCTTCTTTTCCATAATAATCATCTGCATTAATCACAGCAAAAGCAGAATCAATCAAAGGCTCCGCTGCCAGCACTGCCTGTCCTGTTCCCCATGGTTTCGTCCGTCCAACCGGCATCTCTCCCGGAATATTGTTGATATCCTGAAAACAATACTTTACATCAACACCCTTAGAGGCACAAATTTTTTCAATTCTGTCTCCAATTATTTTTTTAAAATCTTCTTCAATATCCTTCCGGATAATAAAAATAATCGCATTAAATCCCGCTTCGATTGCATCATAGACCGAATAATCCATAATCACATGTCCATAATCATCCACCGGAGTCAACTGCTTAATCCCTTCTCCGAATCTTGACCCGATTCCTGCAGCCATAATCACTAATGCTGTTTTCTTCATAAAAATTACCCCAATTCTTTCTCACACAAATCCAGTGCCGATGCAATAACAGCATCCATATCATAATACTTGTACTCACCCAGACGTCCGCCAAAAATCACGTTCTTCTCGTCTTCTGCAAGTTTCTTATATTCCTGATACAGCTTGCCATTCTTCTCATCATTGACCGGATAATATGGCTCATCCCCTACTTTCCATTCGGAACTGTACTCCCGGCTAATGACAGTCTTAGGAATGTCATTTCCTTCATCATCCTTACCAAACTCAAACCACTTGTGCTCAATAATTCTGGTCCACGGGGTTTCACGATCCGTATAATTGACCGCAGCATTTCCCTGAAAATTCGGAGTATCCAGCACTTCGGTATCAAAACGGACGGAACGGTACTCCAGTGCACCAAGTTTATAATCAAAATATGCATCAATGGCGCCCGTATATACCACTTTCTCTGCCAGCTTATCCAGCTCATCCTTATTTTCAAGATAATCTGTATTGAGGCGAACTTCAATCCCATCAAGCATATTTGCAACCATCTTTGTATATCCGCCAACCGGAATTCCCTGATACAAAGCATTAAAATAATTGTTATCAAATGTCAGTCGAACCGGCAGTCGCTTAATAATAAAAGCCGGAAGATCCTTGCAATCGCGTCCCCACTGTTTCTCCGTATAACCCTTGATCAGCTTCTCGTAAATATCCTTGCCAACCAAAGAGATCGCCTGTTCCTCCAGATTGTGTGACTCCGTAATGCCGGCTTCGTTGCGCTGCTCCTCAATTTTCGCCGCAGCCGCCTCCGGCGTCACAACGCCCCACATCTTATTGAACGTATACATATTAAAGGCAGCGAATACAACTCTCCCTTATAATTCGCTACCGGACTGTTCGTAAAACGATTGAACTCCACAAAACGCGTAACATAATTCCACACTTCTTTATTATTTGTATGGAAAATGTGCGCACCATATTTGTGCACATGGATATTCTCAATATCCTCCGTATAAACATTACCTGCAATGTTCGGGCGCTTGTCGATTACAAGCACTTTCTTGCCGGCATCCGTTGCCTGTCTGGCAAATACCGAACCGAATAAACCGGCTCCAACAATTAAATAGTCGTACATAGTTTACTTCTCCCTTTCCAACCAATAGTTACTTCTTATTTTAATTATTTTCATACACACCCTCATGTATCTTTTTTATTATCGTATTCCATATTTCCACAACTATCCGATCTCTTCTTAGAAGCAAAAATAATCCATATGTTCCAAAATAAATCAGAGATGAAATAACCAACTTCCCCAAATTAGAAATGTCAAACGCGCGAATCCCCAAAGATAATATCATTCCCAACATGCTTGCGACCAAAACATTCAGATAATTGATTCCTTTAAACAAATTTCTCACCTTGTTCTTCAACATCAAGCATTGAAATAGCAACACCGAAAACTCAGCCAACAAAGTTCCTATAGCAGCCCCCGTTGATGCATATTGGGGAATCAGAATTGCATTTGCAATAATATCCACAATCGCCCCAATAATTTCTGAATATAAAACTTCCTTCTCTCTTCCTAAAGGTACTAAAATTTGAATTCCTAATATATTAGTTATTCCAATAAACAAAAGAGTAGGCATAATAATTTGCATAGGTACAACAGCCCCCCTATATGTCTCCCCTGATAGAAAAAAGATCCCCTCTTGAGCAAACAAAGTAAAGTAAAGCACCAATGGTACGGCTAATAAAACAACAAATGCTAGCGCCTTCTTTGTGATTTTTTCAAACTCATCTAACATTTTATTCTCTACATAGAAAGAAGCCCTTGGTAATAATACCGTTCCTAACGATGTAACTATTGAAACTAATATATTTTTGATTTTACTGCTGCATTATAATACCCAACATCCGCATCAGTTGTCATAAATCCGAGCATCACACTATCAAGATTAACATATATCGTAGTGGCACATGACATAGCAAAAAAAATTCCAATAGGCTTAAGATGCTGTTTTATGTTATAACGTCCTCTTGGTTTAAAATCTATATATTTATGTGCATTAACAAAATTAAGAACGTTAGATGCAGATGCAGCAAAAATAGATATTCCGCCATAAATTACATAATCAGATTTTTCGTGAATTAATAAGAACATTGCAATTAACGCAATAAATTTAAAAATAATTGACCGAATTGTTATGTATGTATATTGCTCCAAGGCTTTGTAAAGCCATTCCATACCAATCGCTGTTAAAATAATTGTAAAACTTACAATAACCAGCAACGGGCGATCCGATCTCAGTCTAGGCACTGAAATCAATGCCACAAAAAGCATACTGTACGAAATAACACATGTTATCAAATTTATGATAAGTAATTCCTGAGCGGTTTGCGTCAATTTTTCCCTATTATCCCTCACTTTTGCACACGCACGAATTCCATATACAGGAATTCCCAACTGCGCAAACATTGAAAAATAAGATATTATTGAAGTTGCGAATGAAACTCTTCCTGTTCCTATAGGCAACAAAATGCGCGAAATATATGGAAATGTAATTAATGGGAAAATGAATGATGACATTGTTAATATCATGTTCATTAAAAAATTTAATTTTAAAGATTTTTCTTTCATTCTAAATTTACCTAATACGATATTAGACCTGTGAATCTTCAATCGACTTGTTTTATTATTAAAATCAGGTACTCTAACACTCATTGTGCTCGTCCAAAAGATCCAATAATCTACTTGAATGCTCCAAATCAACTTTTCTACAAATCAATGCTCCACTAGAAAGTATCTCATCATATTCTGATTCTTCCAATATTAATGGCAATGTACCATATTCTCTTTTCGGTTTCCACACAATATATCGTAAAGAATTTCTTTTCTCGATGTTTAGCAAAGCAGCTTTAGGATATAGAATAGATGAGAAGATTAGCTCATCAGAACTAGTTGTATATCTAAATCTTTTTATAAAATCATAATTATTTTCCCAAAATTCCGTAACATATTCAATCACATCTCGTTTTAGTGAAAACCAATTCCATCCCCCATATATCTGGTTCATATTAATTTTTCTTCTTGGGAAAAAGTAAAATAATCTTCTTAAAATTCCTGCCACATGATACTTACTCATCATAGGACTATTGAATATGTCCATAAAATACCAATGATTCAATCTATGTTTATATTTTTTTTCTCTCCATTCTGCTAGTCCTCAACGGAATCCAGCATCATATAACTTTTATCTGTTTTTTCAAAAAAGTCATCAAACTGATCCATAGAACAGCATGGGTAATCTTGTCCTGAAATAGTGTGAAAATAGTCAAATCGAATATTATAATCTAATGCACAATATATTTGTTTCATAGTACATAGAACTTGAGAAAACCCTCCATGCATGATATTTTCTCTTGTTATACATACAATATTCTTTTCAGCATTTATAACATTCAACATATCTACTGCACATAAAGATTTTGCATCAACATTAATTATAAAATAATGATTTTCCTTCCTTAAACTCTTCAATATTCGATTTAGTAATTGGGGGTCTTTGTGCACCTGCATTAAAAAAATATGAGTTTTCATGTACTTTTCATTCCCCTTTCTTTATATACATCAAACTTTCCTTTGCCTTTAGTAATTGAGGCCGTTAGGAAAAACCAAAAGGGATTAAAGTAAAGTTGCATTAATATATCTTCAAACATACAACTTATTGCGATTAATGTTAATATTATTATCATTAAAATATTATCAGTTTTAGCTATTCGGTACATCAAAAGTGTAATAATTACCAAAATTATAATAGCAAAAACATATCCGTATGATTGAAATAATTTAATATATACATTATCTACCCAATTATAAATACTATTACTTGCCGTACCATAATTACTTAGTCCCGCGCCATTCCAGGCTATATTTTGCCCATACCACTTAACCCCATATTGTAATAAAGATTGTCTAGAAAACACAATACGATTTCCTAAAAAAGTATTAATTGCACTCTGCCAATAGTTTGATGAATCAAAGAAAATTGCCATAATAAAACTAATTGCACAACAAATGCAATAGCTCAATACTGCAAATAATTTAAAAAATATTTCTAAACTAGTACCAATAATACTTTTTCGCTTTTTCCTTTTCCCGAGTACCAAATTTATGAATAGCGCTATTACCACAATTAGCACTGATGTAATAAATGCAATTCTAGAATCCGTTAATCTGTAAAAAACATAATTTACGAAAAATAATACAATACCCTCTACAAATTTGAATTTCTTTCCTCTTAAATATACTAGTCCTATGGTAATAGAAGACATTATCCTAGATGGGTATAAACAATATGTAAACCCAAGATAATGTCGCACTCTTCCATAATAATTAGATACGAAATCATTTACAATTCCAAGTTGACTACATAAAACAACAATGGCTAAAGCACATGCCCCAATAAATAGTGAAAAAGTTAAAAGCGTTTCTACATCTCTTGTTCTTCCAGCCATACATATAACGATTAATATTGCCAAAGATTCAAATGCCACTCCGCCTCTCGAATAATTAATCAACATAAGTAATGTAATAGCTATAACTATTATTCCAATAGCCATTCTATTTGAGTGACGATTTGTTAATTCCAAAGTCAGCAATGCAACAACAGTCAATATTGATATACCATAATAAATACCTGGTATATATCCGCCTAATAACGAAACATTTATATAAGAAAAAAATAAATAAAAACCATAGATCAAATAAAATATTCTATCTTTTGGTGGTATTCTCTTTATAGTTATTTTCAACGCCTTTTCCTCTTTTCTTTTTGAACAAAGAAGTTTTTTCATACATTTCTAGTTCTCTTTTATAATCCGCAGGCAATAATCTTGCACCGCTCCTTCTTCTCAATCCATCAAACACCCCTCTTTTCATTACTTTCCATCTAAAAGTTTTATAGTCACAATACTTAGGATTTTTATACATCAAATATTTTGACTTTATGCTCCATGCGACTACATATAGAACACCTAAGATTTTATATACACCTTTTACATTGTAAAGTTGAAACAAAATAGTGTTTCGATACCAATAATAGTCTTTCCACCATCCTTTGGGATTTATATCCTCAGTGAATACGATATCCCTGTGATTCATTTTTGCATTTTTAATTAAATACCCGTTGAATTCTCTAGACACTCTAAACGTATAGTCAGTATCATCTCCCTCTATAAAATATTCAGCCCTTGGAAAACCACATTTTTTTACCGCTCTGGATGAAATTAACGGTCCAACAAACGCATCAACATCTATCAGGGTTACCTCTTGTAATTTTTTCGAATCCTCTTCTACGGGCGTAAATTTATATATAATTCCTTTTCGATTTCGTGCATGATATAATTGATATTTACCATTATCTATTCCCCATATAAGAGGTGCAACAAATCCAACATTAGGTAATTTTAAAGCTTCACCTATTAATTGTTCCAAACAATCTGCATCGGGATATGCATCATCATCCATCAACCAATACCAATCTGGATCATATTTTTCCGCAACATATTTCATTCCTTCGCAAAAACCACCTGCTCCACCTGTATTTTGTGGTAACCATTTAATATCAATTTTGGATGATTGCATACCAAATGCTTTTACTCTACTCCTGTTTTCTTCATCACTACAATTATCCACAATGACAATTGCATCTAGTTCAATAGTTTGTTTTAACAGATATTTAATTGTATTTTCTAAAGATATACTGCTATTATATGTAACCGTTATAGCCACTATTTTCATAACTATTCTCCTCGTCTTGTAAGTATATATATGTACATTTTGTTTTGAATTCCATCCAACTTTAATCGAACATATCTATATATCTTAAAAATGTACAACTTAAAATCCTTTTTTGTCATAGCCATACAATACAACTTTAAAAAATCATCATATGTCATCCCTTTACATGCCAGTTCTAACTCAGTCGGGGCTTAAAAATTCTTTGATGTTTAATAACTATCCTCTTATTTTTCAGCAAAACCCCTCTCCACGGGATTTTATGCAAAGTTATCTGACTTTTTTCTAATAGTACATTTGCCCTATCACTATGCACTATTACCATAGATATTCCTTTCCGATGCTCGGAAGGATACAAACTATAATCCCACAAATCTCCAATCGTCAAATCTGTCTTTCTATGTCCATATGCATATCTACAATCATAACAACAAAATCTAGATGTCATTCCACAATTAAAACCATCCAAAGGCAATGATCTTCCTGATATACTTTTAATTTTTCCTTCTTCAATTACTTTTAGCTCATACTTATCTTTACTCCTAAATGATACTATTTGTTCTACATTCGGAAAATGCTCATAAAATTTGTTCAATAGAATCTGGCTCGGAGCCCCTCCACACACTAAATCAACCGTGATCAAATTCTTTCTATACGGATTTTTTTCAAAAAATGCCATAACACCAGCGCATTGACATCCTACTCCCGAAAAAAGAACAATGCGATTCTTCAATTCTTTTTCAATACGTTTATATACTCCTTGCATAGAACTTACAACATATTTTGAGCCCTGTAATTTAGCTATATCATCAACTTTCGAAATCAGAATATGCTTGCACTCACGCCCTTCTAAACAAGCGCCAATCACTACCCCACCTTTTTCTAAAACTAATCTTGCAATTGCAGAAAACACCCCACCAGAAGTTGCATTTTTTCTATCCTCTTTATTTAATGTCCACGCCGCAAACAGTTGAGATTCATTCAATTGATTGGTTCCATAATTTTTTTGACTTGCCCTACATATCCGCTCCAACTTTTACATCCAATACATTTATTTTCATCTACTGCTATATATACATGCCCGTCACATCCCATATATGCTTTTAGGGCATTCTTTCCACAAGCATCAACGCACGCAAAACAAGCTGTACACTCACTATGTGAAGCTAATTGTGGTCTTTCTTGGTCATTTTGCAATAACATCCTCAAAAATCTCCTTATATTTTTCTACAATTGCTTCTGTTGCGAATTTTTGTTGTTTAATTTTTTCTATGTTATTGGTCAATCGCTCATATGTTTGATTCTCGTTTCTCAAAATATCAATCATAACTTCTACGAGTTCATCCTCGCATGCAGGCGTAATCAAATACCCCGTTTCACCACTTCTAACCACTTCTTTAAATGCTGGTAATTTTGATGCAATAATTGGCTTGCTATAATTCATAGCAACCATTACCGATCCACTCTGTGCAATATCTTGATAAGGTGCAACAAAATAATCTGTTTCATTAAAGAGATCAGGAATGTCCGCATTTTCTACTCGACCAATTCTTAAATCAAATAAGAAATCATATTTGATTAACTTTTGATATTTTTGCCATTCATCACATTGACCCGCAATGATAACTCTAAATTTTTTTCTTGTAACCTCATAGGCTTGTTGTGCTGCCTCAATCAAAATATCTATTCGTTTATATTCTCGTATGTTTCCAAAAGTCAAAAAAGTAATCAACTCTGATGTTCTGCTTTTTTCAGATTTTCCATAATCTTTTAAAATAAAAGGCGCATAATAAACATTTTTTTGAGGTGCAATAGCCTTTAAATCATCATATTGCGACCTAGAAAAAGTCTGAAAATTATTAAAACAACCAATTGTCATTTTATTATATAGTTTGAAAAAGTAATATGCACTGCCCCCTTTGGGAACATGAACATTGTGAATTGCCACTATAACTTTCTTTCTCTTTAGCAGAATTGCAAGTAAGGGAATGAAATATGGTGCTCCAGCCATACTTGTATAAACCAAATCAACATCGGACATTTTAAGTTTCCGTAAAAGTCTAGTAAAGAAAAAGGCACTTTCTATTTTTCTCAATCTTCTTCCACAAACATGCAAGTTAATTGTCAAATTTTCCTTTTGTTTCATTTCATCAATCATACTTGCATATTCAAATTTATCATTTCCACTTCTAATTACATGCCAATTGATGCTATAAAATTCAGCTAATTCTTTAACTATATATATATCAGTATCTATAAATGCATTAAACGTAATCCATTGTATATGTTTCATTATTGTAATCCTTCGCTAGTTCCTCTTCTAATACACTTTTAATCCATTCTTCTGAGTCACACCGTAAATCTTCTAAAAGAATTCTAGGCTTATCATAATTAATTTTGCTATATTCAGTTATACTCATATCTATACGATCATCCAACTCAATTGCTTCTAAAAATTCACGTACTCTAATCGGATTTTCCCTATTAGTTAATGCTACAAAATCTCTTTCCATATTCACAGAAAATGCCACACCATGAAAGCTATCAGTTATAACAAGTTCAGCATTACTTATTAATGCCACAAAATCAATTATGGAAGCTCCTAAAATTTTTTTATCAGACTCTTTCCATTGATAATTGCTAAATTGTATTGTCCATACCGGCAGATGCATTTTATTAGAGTATTCAGAAATCTGTTTTCTGTATTTAAATTTATCTCCTCCAACAAAATATGTCAGAATATATTTTCCCCTTTTATTTGCATATTTCGAATATCTTGCAAACTCTCGCCACCATACAGTCTTGTTTAAAAGAAGTGTCGGATCAAGAAGAACCTTGACTTTTTTACTTGTCAATTTGTCCAATTGGCACTTCGCAAACTTTTCACGAACACTTATTGCAGAATATTGCCTTAATACCGCTCGGAATTTTTCCTTCTCTTCATCACTTAATATGTGACTTCCCATGCTAGTTGCTAAAGAAATTTTTTTACTCCTCTGTCCAAAGTCTAATAAGAAAACCGGATCAAGTTCACCCGTTATTTCAGAATTCCATATCTGATCACTTCCTGCAATTAGCAAATCATAGTCGACATTTTTCAAATCATCTATTGTTATATACTTTATTTTTGTTTTTTTCCTATACGAATCCAAATTTTTAATTGCATGTTTATAATAAAAAAAACGTCCAAAAAAAACATTTCGAACAAATGTAACACCATATCCGAATAAAGTTTTCCCCTGTTTATAGAATAACTTGAACTGCTTTGCAATCTCTTTGTTTTCATAGTCGATTATTTCAGCATTAACTCCATTAAGTTCTAAAAATTTTTGTGTTGCAACAGCTTGCAATACCGCCCCGTAGTTAAAATCCGTATGAATTGTGACTATACCAGCTTTCATTTTTCTCACTTGTCTCTCCCAGCACCTCATGTTAATATTATTCTAACATTACGTTATTTAATCTTGTAAAACCACTTAATCATAGAGCATTTCATAAATTTTTATAAAACTGCCTTCAAAAATTGAATATGAAAACTTGCAATCATAAGTGTTTATCGCATTTGTTGCAAGTTTATTATAAAGTTTCCTATTTTTAGAAATTTTAATAATAGCATTTTCAATCATTTGTATATTTCCAGCTTCAACTAAAATGCCATTATATCCATTAACAACAATTTCACTAGTTCCTCCAACCGAAGTTGCAACAACAGGCTTTCCATGTGCAAATGCCTCAATAGGCGTAAGCGGTAACCCTTCCGTATATGAACTTAAAACAACTACATCTAATTGCTGTATAACATTCTGCGGATCTTTTCGATATCCAAGAAAAATAATATGACTATCAACTCCAAGATCATAGGCAAGTTGCGTTAATTCTTCTCGCTGATAACCCTCCCCTACAATAACATAATAAATTTGTTTATTTTTTTTCAATACTTCTTTTAACGACTTTATAAAAACATCTACCCCCTTTTCAGCAGAAAGACGTCCTAAATATCCAGCAAAAAAAGTCTCATTGGATTGGCTTCGCAGTTGCTCTATTTCATCAATCACTTCATATTTTTGATCGCGCTCTATTGCATTTTGTAAAACAAAAATATTTTTGCCATCAATACCAAATTCATTAATAAATTGTTTTTTACTGCATTACCGCAAGCAATCAGTTTGCAATTTCTGTAGGCAATTTTTGTGAACCACTTTTTATCGTAAAATTCACCATGTATAGAGCAAAAAACTTTACACTTAAAATGAATTCTAAGTATTTGAGCATACATCGCAGCCATTCTATGATGAGTATGTATCACAGTGATTTTTTCATTTCTTATAATTTCTTTTAGCTTTTGATAATTCCAAAAAAAATTTTTTTTATCCGAAATATCTCGTATATCATAATGTTTAACTGCAATTTCTTCTAATTTTTTTGTATTAATGCCCCCCATTGAACAAACAATTACTTTTTGAGCTCTACACCTTAACGCTTCACACATTTGTATAACAATTTGAGAAGATCCTCCAAGATTCATCGACTTCTCAAACATTAGTATTCTCTCATTTTCAATTATCATTTTTTATCCCATTGATTTTTTTCCATACATACAATTCCAATTTTGGAGATATGCATGTTAATAAAACAGATACTTTTTGGAAATAACTTGACTTTTTACTCTTAATAAATTTCCATACATTTTTTTTTACAATTTCGAGAAGTCTGGCATATTCGGGTCCACTATAGTTACTAGCAGCAATTGCTCTCAATACAATACTTGCTTCACGTGCTTCATGCAGATCACATGCATCTTCCACCATTTTGTCTCTATAAAGATTTTTAAAATAAGCTGTGACATTGAAAGAACTCATCCATCTTTGATCAAACGCTACCCCAGAATATCGAACACGATTTGCACCAGAAGCAACTTGTCTATATCTGTATAATGGTTTTTCTATTATAGCTACGTTTTTACAGTAATACATGTAGCTTCCAGCAAATAAAACATCATCACAGGCCCAATACCCATCCTGAAATCTAAGATTATGCTCATCTATTAACTGTCTTTTAAACAACTTATTCCAAACATATCCATTCACGCTGTTATATCCCAACATAATTCCACTGCTGAATTTCTATCCACCGTCTGTTCAGAAATTGTTTTAAATTTTGGAGGATTCTCAATTCCAAATGGAATAAAGCTACATACTGACATATCGCAAGAATTTTTTTCAATTGCATTTACCAATAATTCTAAATACTTTTTTTCATATGCATCATCACTATCAATAAATGCAATATATTTTCCGTTCGCCCGATCTATTGCATTATTTCTAGCCGCATCCACACCGGCATTATCTTGATGAATAGCAATTATTCTTTTATCCATTTGGGCGTACTCATCTATAATTTGGGGACAATTATCTGGTGAACCATCATCAACTAAAAATAATTCAAAGTTCCCATATGTTTGATGCAATACCGATTCAATTGACTCTCTTAAATACTTTTCAACGTTATATATTGGCATAATCACCGATACTTTTTCATTCATTCCTTTTATTTCTCCCATATTTCATAACCAAACCCAAAATCTTTACATCATCTACAAAATATCTTTTAAACATTCTCTTCGGTTCCTGCAAAAATCGATAAAACCACTCTAACCCATGGTCACTCATCCACTTCGGAGCTCTCTTTACATTTCCAGCTAAGAAATCCACAGTTGCCCCGGCACATACCGATACCGTAGCGTCATACTTTTGATAATTCTCGTAGATCCACTTTTCCTGCTTGGGACACCCGAAACAGGCAATCAGTAAATCAGGATGAACATCAGAAATCATCCGATTGATTTTATCCAATTCCTGCTGATCCTTTTCAAAACCAAGCGGTGGTGCATATGTTCCTACAATTCTTATGTCCTGCATTTGTTTTTCCAAACGCAGCTTTGCTTGTTCTGCAATTCCGTCTTTTCCACCAATAATAAATATGGTGTATCCACTTTTTGCTGCTTTCTCACACAATTGAGGAACCAGGTCAGAGCCGGAAATCTTAGCTTTTACCGGTCTTTTATGTATCTTTGAAATCCAAATCAAGGGTTTACCATCTACTAAAACCATATCCGCTTGATCTGTAATTTCTTTGAGATATGTGTCTTTCTCAATTTTCATAACAACATCAGCATTGATTGCAACAATATAAGATTTTTTCTTTTGTTGAATAAATGTATCTATCGCCTGTATCGTCGCATTCATACTTACGTTATTCACAGAAGTATTCAGTAGTGGCTGTTTTTGTAAGCATTCCATGTAATTATTCTCCAAAAAACTTTTCTTCCAACATCAGACACAAACAGTGATAAATTGGCAAATGTAATTCCTGAATCATATAAGTTTCTGTCTGTGGCGCACAAATGCAAACATCACTCATCCGACACAGTGCACTGTCTTTTGCACCAGTCAATCCAATCACTTTCATTCCCTTTGCATGTGCTGTTACCGCAGCATATAATACATTTTTGCTATTTCCACTCGTAGAAATTCCGAGGAATACATCTCCTTGCCGTCCATATCCATTAACCTGCTGTGCAAAGCATAGTAACGGCTCACAGTCATTCATATATGCTGTAGATAATGCTAAATGTCCGTCCAACGCTATCGCCGGAAGTGCACCTTGCAAATTTTCTGCCAGAACATTTCCCAACTCTTGATTTTCATTGAGCAATGCTTGTTCAAACTTCTTTTCTATTTTTCTAGATGATTTGAATCCTTTCATAAGCTCACCAACAATATGCTCTGCATCCGCTGCTGAACCACCATTTCCCGCAATCAGTAACTTGCCGCCATTTTGATATGACTCTTCTAATATCAAATACGCCTCTGCAATATCTTTGGAATTTACTCTAATGCAGGATATCGTTGAGTCAATGTATCAATATGTCTCTGTATATTCTTTTCAAGCATTTTTATTCTCCTATGGTACCAACAAAATCCAACAGCGACGATACTGTTTTGTCTTGTCCATAATCGTCTCTTCCAATCAATGCCGTATGGCATCCGGCATTATTTCCAGCTTGCACATCATTTTTTCCATCACCTATCATCCATGAGTTGGATAAGTCAATATTGAATCTTCTGCAGCTTTCAACAACATTCCCGGTTTCGGTTTTCTGCACGAACAATCTACTTTGTATTCAATACGTTCTCCCTCAAATCCTTTATCCGGATGATGCGGACAAAAATATATGGCATCTACATAAGCCCCATTCTCACCCAGGAGAGTTTCCATCTTGTTATGAATCTGCTGCAACTCAGAAATAGTAACTTCCCCTCTGGCAATTACCGGTTGATTTGTTACCACAATCGCAAGATATCCGGCTTGATTAATCTTACGAATTGCTTGCACCACACCATCAATCAAATGAAAATCATTGATATCTGTAAGAAAACCTACATACTCATTAATAGTTCCATCCCGATCTATAAATATTGCTTTCTGCTTATGTCTCAAATTTCTCGCATGAACGATACCATTTTCAAAGTCCTTACATACCGCATAATAGCGCTCAGGTGTCCCCATATCTTTTACATATTCGGGACTGTCGTAACAATACATTTTTCCACAGCCTGCAAATGGTTTTAACAATTGCCGATCAAGATCAACTTTCGCACCCTCAATTGTCTGATTTAAAATTGATTTATTTAAAACATGAAGTCCGGCATTCACACGATTCTTATAATATTGGGGGCGATCATCTTCCTTTGCCAGCCAGCTTTGCACTGCCATCTGCTCATCCGCTATAATCAACCCGCTATCATATGGATGACTGTTTGGAGCGTAAACAGCGTTGCAACCGCTGCATGTTCTCTGTGATATTGGACAAACCGATTGAAATCAATATCAAACATTGCATCCGCATTTAATAAGAGGAAGTCATCTGTAAGTCGATCTTTGATCCTAAATAGTGCTCCTGCATTGCCAAGTGGCTCTTTTTCAAAATAGTATTCAATATGAACGCCCAATTTTGAACCATCTCCGAAATATTCCATAATCATATTTCCAAGATGACTTACTGTGATCAGAATATCTGTAAATCCCTGCTCTCTAAGACAAACAATTTCATGTTCAAGAATCGGTCTTCCCTGTATCTGAATCATTGGTTTAGGGATATCACTTGCTACGGATGCGATTCGAGTTCCCTTTCCCCCTGCCATAATTACAACTTTCATAACCGATTACTCCTTCGGAATATAAATTTCCGGTGTATAATGAATCACTCTGGTGCCACTATCTTCAAACTCAAACGGAATATACATCAAATCTTCCATCGCGAGTTTTACACTCTCCTGCTTTTCAGGCTGCACATAAAATACAAGAAATCCACCGCCACCCGCTCCAAGAAGTTTTCCTCCGAGCGCTCCGGCTTTCATTCCTTTTTCATACAAGTTATCAATATTGGATGTCGACACTGCCGATCCTGTCTGTCGCTTTAATTTCCAGGTATGATCCAACAATCGACCAAATTCGTCCAAATCAGAATCTCTATCTGCAAGAAGACGCTCTGCATCATCAACAAGTGATAACATTTCTTTTAACTGCATAACCTTATCCCCTTACCAATTGCATTCTGTTTCTGAACATCGGATGAGAATCTAGTAAAGCCGGTAAAGAACATTAACAGATTATTATTGAGCCTTTTCTTCCTCTCCGGTGATATAATAACCGGGCAGACTTCATATCCATCTGCATTAAAATTAATGCGATTTAATCCTCCGTAAGCTGCAGCAATCTGATCCTGCCATCCTCCGGCTTCCTGACAAAGTTCTCTTTCCAGATAAATCGCTTCATCCGCCAGTTTCTTTTTATCCGCATATTTTCCTTTTAACGCATAGAATGCATTCAACATTCCAACCGCAAACGAACTAGATGTGCCAAGTCCGGAACGAGCCGGAAGGTCTGCTTCATACGTCAAGCGCAATTCATGCATGTCCAGCATCTTCATTGCATTTCGAATCGCCGGATGCTGAATTTGTTCCACATCTGTCACACGCTCTGTCTTCGAGTACGATAGCTCTGTTGAATAATCAAAGAATCTTGGTAAATGTCGAACATTCACATAACAATATTTATCAAATGTCGTAGATAATACTGCTCCACCATATTCTCTAAAAAAATCCTCCATATCGGTTCCGCCGCCAAAAAAAGACATGCGAAACGGTGTCTCTGTAATAATCATCTATCCTATCCTCTACATTGCCCCTTCATTTACCAAAATACTCTTGACCGTCTTCAACATAATCCTCAAATCCTGCCCGATACTCCAGTTATCAATATACTTCGTATCGAGGTTCACGACTTCCTTGACGCAGCCTCCGAGCCTCTTTCCCGGAGCTACTATAATAATGGTTCGTGCATTTTCACGAACTCCTTTTCTTCTAATTCTATACTTCCATAGGCATCTAATTCCATAGTCAATCACGATATAAAACGGAATCATTAAATAAAATGTGATGCGGGAGTAGTATTTCAAAGGGTCTGACCCCAATGTCATATTTTCTGTATAGATATTTCCTGCAATATTTGAGCGTTTTTCCACCACTAACACAGTTTTTCCATATTTTTTTGCTTCATGTGCAAAAATTGCACCGTACAGTCCTGAACCTACCGCTAAATAATCATATTTCATTGTTCTTTTCTCCTTCGTATGACTTTATTTAAAGCTAATTTCGCATTTTCTATCAAAAATTTATCTTTCAAGAAAAATAATATAATTAAATAAACACTTGCTCCTAATACAATCATTAATATTGTATCTAATACGTTTTTCTTTAAATATTGATTTAACCATAACAAACTTGCAAGCATTACTCCCCCTGAAATCAAATACTTCGGCAATAATTTCAAAACTTGAATTCCGTCTAATTCATTTCTTACTAAAACTAACTGAATTACTGCTATTGTTGTTTCCGCAACTACAGAAGCCACTGCCGCTCCATTTGCTTTGAAAATCGGAATTAACATAGCATTCATAATAACATTAACGGCAGCTCCTGCTAGCACTGTTTTTGTAAATATGTTTTGGCGCCCCGTAGGAATCAAATTTTTTATGAGTTGCTATAATAACTTTAACTGAATATTCACTCATGACTTCAATTCCTTTTTACACATTTCGATACTTATCATACTCCTCAACCAGATATCGTAATATCCATTTACCGCTCACATCGCACCTTCATGTCTCAGCACGACTCCCACTGTTTTGCACAATATTTTTACATCAAGTTCCAGGCTCCAGTTCGCAATATAACTGCGATCAAGTGCTACCACCTGTTCAAAATCCGTAATCTCACTGCGCCCACTTACCTGCCACATCCCGGTGATCCCAGGTTTGATTGCCAGGCGGCTTCTGTGGTGCAACTCGTATTTCACCCACTCATCTTCCGTTGGTGGACGTGTACCTACCAGAGACATATCCCCTTTGAGTACATTCCAGAACTGTGGAAACTCATCGATGGACCAGTCACGGATCTTATTTCCAAGCCCTTTTTTATCGTCCCGTCCGGCAGACGCCTGCTGCCGATGATGCGCGGGTCAAAATCCAGTTTAAACATCATTCCGTCCGATACACGGTTTCTGCGGCAAGTGCTGCTTTGTGCTCCTCCGCATCCAGATACATACTGCGGAATTTATAGCACGTAAATTTCTTGCCATTCTTTCCGATCCTGGTCTGTCCGAAGAAGATCGGACCGGGCGATTCATGATAGATCATCGGTGCAAGGATCAGAAACAGAATTCCTGTGAGGATGCATCCGACGATGCCTCCGAGAATATCCATCAACCGTGC
>ERZ860009.407-NODE-407-length-19799-cov-1.440286_pt1 | contig 19799 bp, 20 predicted proteins | sample MGYA00510114_ERZ860009 | MGnify/ENA primary metagenome ERZ860009 (study PRJEB30046, sample SAMN00715177) | human gut metagenome | study: EMG produced TPA metagenomics assembly of the A metagenome-wide association study of gut microbiota in type 2... | reverse complement strand
TATAGTAGGGAAATTTACCAATGGTTGTTTTCCTATTAATAATTAATTTCCAAAAATCATTCAAATTTTCAATTCCAGGAAGCTTTACAGCCATACCGATTACGGCAATATCGTGTTCATCAGTATTATTAGTCGGAACTTTTATATTGATTTTTTGTGCATTGTTATTATTCTGGTCAATATAATTAGCCAATGAATAAATATCTGAGAAGAAAAAATTTCTGATATTCTAATATTTGGAAAATATTGTTTCAATTCATTATATATTTTTACTAAAATAATTGAATCTGGCCTATGCTCTGATATATTCTCAAAAATATCTATTGTTTGAATTCCAAGGACATCATAAATAACACTAGCTATTGTTTTTTCTGTGCTGGTATATTTTTTATCATTTCTACCTTTTAAAGTAAACGCTATTCCTTTACTATCAACTAAATCCGTAATCCAACATCTTGTTTTTTGGAATGGATACAATGGAAGAGTTATTTTTTTATATATTTTTCCATGATATATCTTTCTCCAGTCTATTTCATCTCCATTTATGTACTTTTTAATTAAATCGTTTTCTTTTTTATTTATAGAAAAAATATAGCTATTGTTTTTCAATTCTTGTAATTTGTTTAGCAATTCGTCTTTAGTCGATATTGAAAATCCTATTCTATATTGAAAAGCTTTTCTTCCTATATTGGCTGTATAGCAAATATTTTCCAAATCAAATTTTGTTGTTTTAATAAAAGCAATATAGTCATCTACTAATTTATGAAGAGCATTTTCTGTTTTTGCAGACAATGTAAAAATCTGTTTTCTTTCTATTACCTTTTTTTCTTCTTTGTTTCGATATTCTTCCATTATAAGATGGCAATTAGTCCCATTGAATCCAAACGAACTTATTCCACATCTTTTAGGATTCTTTACATCACTCCATATACGATTCTCTTTTAAAAAATATATTCCCCCCTTATTTATATGACTATTAATTTGATTCAATTTCAAATTAGATGTCAACATATTATTTTGTATGGATAATACCGCCTTAATTACGCTTGCAATTCCACTTACCTCAGCTAAATGTCCTATATTAGCTTTAAGGCTCCCCAGACAACAAAATTCTTTTTCATTTGTAAATTGTTGAAAAGAATCATTAATTGCCTTCGCTTCAATTGGATCACCAGTTTCGTTCCCGTTCCATGTGTCTCTATATATGTATTGTTTCTGGTCGAATTCCTGCATTTTTCCAAGCACTTTTTATAACTTCTTCCTGAGCATTTCCATTTGGTGCTATTATGCCAATAGAAGCTCCATCTTGATTAATTGCACTTCCCTTAATTACTGCATAAATGTGGTCACCAGCACTTTCTGCTTTAGCTAATGGCTTTAATATTAGCGCAGCAACGCCTTCTCCCCACATAGTTCCATCTGCATTTTCATCAAATGGTCGAACCACTCCCTCTTTAGAACTAATTCCTAAATTCAGATTTTCTTTACCAGGATTAACGAATAAGCGAATTCCTCCAGCAATTGCCATATCACAATCACCATTTCTTATTCCCTGACACGCCAAATGCAAAGCAACCAATGATGAAGAGCAGGCAGTATCTATATTCATACTTGGTCCTTTCAAATCCAACATGTGCGAAATTCTTCCAGAAATAAGAGATTTTGTATTTCCAATAACTGCTATATCCTTCATATTAGGTTTGATTTTTTCTATCATATTCAAATATTCAGCATCATCTCCAAATCCTACATATATCCCCGTTTTGCTTTCTTTAATGGTATTAATATATCCCGCATCTTCTAGTGCATGCCACACCACTTCCAGAAACATTCTTTGATTTGGATCTATAACAACAGCCTATTGGGAGCAATATCAAAAAAATCATAATCAAATAATCTATATGATCTAAGTATCCTCCCTTATTTTCTTGCATTGCTTTATTTAAAAAACCAGAAAAATATTTTTCAGTATCTTCTTTTCTATTTGTCGGTAATGATCGTATACTGCTTTTACCATTTACTAGATTATCCCAAAATTGCTCGGCAGTATTTGCTTGTGGAAATTCAAATGCCATTCCTATAATTGCAATATCTAATTTTGAATAGTCATCATAATCAGTTACATTACTCATCAAATTCTGATCCACAATTTTTATATCCTCTAATTTCATATACTCACTTCTTTCATTTTATAAACAATTCATAATGCAACAATCAATTTATCTTTAATCTCTTTCGAAGGAACACCTTTGAACTGCATAATTTTTAAGGTTTGATCAATCACAGATTTTACTTCATCCTCTGTCGGCTCTTGATTATCTTGTATTAATTTTAAAAATAGCTTTTTAATCTTTCTTGTTGGTTCAACAACATTTTCATTATAATTTGACCTTTGATTATAATTTTTTGTGCATATAATCGTTTTATAACACATCTTTATAATTTCAATGTACGATCTGTTAATAACATTTTCAGAAAAAATAAATCTTAATATCTCCGAGTCGGTTTCTAATGAATATGTACAACTTTCCAAATCAGAACAATTTTTTATATTCAAATTTTTAAGAACAACTCCCGGACCTACATCTATAAAATAATCTACATTATGCTTTCTCAAATACTTTACAGTTTCAACCCATTGTACCGGTTTAATTAACTGCTGTTCCAAATTATTTTGTATATCTTCATAAGTATATGGAACAGCAGAAACATTTGAAATTATCGGTATTTGTGGTTGCATAAAATGAACCTTTTCTAAAATATTTTTCATTTGACTTGCGGCTTCTTTTAGCAAAGGACAGTGTGATGCTACACTAACATTTAATTTAACAACTACTGCTCCTTTGTTTTCAAAATATGGTATAACATGGTCTATTTCTTTTTCAAATCCTGCTATAACAGTTTGATCAGGTGAGTTAATATTAGCGATATATATATTGTGTATTTCATCTATTTCTATAAGTTCTGTAAGAATATTTTGAATTGTACTTTGATCAATTCCCATAACTGCTACCATTGAACCAGCATTTGTATTAAAGCTTTCGTTCATAAGAGCTGCACGCTTTTTTACAAGTTCTAGTGCATCATGGAATCTATACATCCAGCTGCAATAAGTGCAGAATATTCACCTAAACTGTGACCAGCAACATATGATGGCTTATTCCATAATTATCAATAAAAGTTTTGTAATATGCCAAAGAAGCTGTCACTATAAATGGTTGTACAATATTGGCAGGAATATTTTCATCTCCAAATATGTACTTTTCTACTATATTTTCATTTAAAATTTCATTTGCTAAGTGAAATATATATCTAGCATTTTTACTATTCTGATATAGTTCTTTACATATACCTGAATGCTGGATTCCTTGACCTGGGAATAACATGGCTATTCGCTCATTCATATTATGCCTCTCCTTTCTGTTACATTATGATCCAAGATATCATTAGTATTAAAAAATAGTATTTCAATTTTTAATAGCTCGTAAATCAATTTGTATTTATTGAACACTTAAAACATTCTGATTATATAAATAATATATTTATACAATAAATTAATCATTTCTTCTCTTAAATACGCACAATTGTAATGCAGATCAAATAATAATTTATTTCCAGAGATTTTATAATATAAGCTCAAATCAAAATAATTGTCTAAATCTATGCCCTGAATATTAGGCTCACTATTACAAAGCAAAACATTTAAAAAATTATTACCTTTTGATTTATAAAATTTTTGAATTTCTTCTATATTAAATTGAACAACAGTTTTCTTACCATTTATTTCTTCCAGAATATTATCCAATTCTTCTTTTTCACTAAGCTTTAATTCAATTTGGCTAAAACTATATTTTTTATCGAAAAATGTATTAATGTAGACTTGATCACATTCTAATACTTTGAATATCGATACTGCATATGCTGAAATTATATATTTACTCAAAGTAAAATTCGACTCAGGATTTTCAAAATTCATATTAAATTTTTTACATTTAATCTTGTCTTCTCTCAACTCCATGCTGCAATATTTCTGTGGTAACTTACAATAGCAAAACGTTTTTTCATCTTGCCCATTTATTTTTGAATAAATCAATTCACTAAGTTCTTTTATATTAGAATTTTCAAATATTTCTAAAACGGATACCGGCATATCGTTTTCATTTATTGCTTCACATAACTTTAATATACTTTTTGAATCACCTCCCCATCAAAAAACTTATCGTTAATTTCTATATTACTAATTTGAAAAATTTCACAACATAATTTTTTAATTATTTTTTGTATACTAATTAAATCTAAAGCAATACTTTTTTCATTAACTTTCTTCTTTATATTTTCCTCATATAATTTTGAAAGTTTACTTCGCATAATTTTTCCACTTTGTGTTTTAGGCATATTATTGATTTGTATAGCTTCTCTAATATGTAAATGATTGCACTTCCAAACAATATCTTTAATTATTTTTTCTATTTCTTCTTTATTAACCTCTTCACTTCCATCAGTCATATAATATACAACAATATCATAAGTATTTTGTGCCTTATCAAAAAATGAACACGCAGCAACTTCAGATACATTTTCGATTTTACTTAAAGATAACTCATGTTCTATATCAGACAAAAAAACATTTGCACCATTAATAGATACCATATCATCTATGCGTCCTATGATATAAATATTATTTTTCCATACAAATACTATATCTCCTGTTCTAAACCATCCATCTTTTGCAAAAGCATTATTTGTTAATTTTTCATTTTTATAATATCCTTTAATAACATTATCACCTTTTATTTGCAATTCCCCCATAAATCCTTCTGGTAATATATTATCCTTGAAGTCACATACTCTTATATTACATCCCACCAAAGGGACTCCAACACTTGCTATCCATATAGCATCTTCCCTATTAGATTGAAAGATTACCTTGTCACCTATTTGCAATTTATCTTTATTCACAAAAACTCCTGAAAATATAGTGTTAGGTTCTGGCAATGAAATAGCTAATGTTGCTTCGGCCATGCCATACGAAGGGCAAATAACTTCCTTTCTCATATTATATTTGGACATTTCTCTAGCAAATTGATCACACAAATCTAATGAAACGCTTTCTGCTGCATTAATTAATATTCTAAAATTAGAAAAATCCCAATCATAGTGCAAATTTTCCTGATAAAATCCCAGTAAATGTCTCAAGCCAAAATTAGGTGTCGCTGACGTAGTGATTCTTTTTTGGCTAATCGTATCTAACCACAATATAGAATTATCAAAAAATTTTCTTGTATCTAAATGATATTGATTTGCTCCAAGATATAGTGGAATAATATGTAATGCAAATAGAGGAAGATCAAAAGTAAGTGGTAACCAATTAGCAGAACTATCTGTACTACTAAATTTTAAATGGTTAATAATTTGATTAATATTGCACAAAATATTTTCATTTGATAAAATAACGCCTTTAGGTCTTCCTGTAGATCCTGAAGAGTACTCAATCATTGCAATATCATCTTTATCATTATTAAGTATATAATTACAATTATCAGTATCCTCAAATTGGGTTAAATCATTAATTGTTAATATTCTATTTGCAAAATTCATAGCCATTTCTGTATTTTTAGCTATCATATTAGAATTAAAAATCTTCTGCTTTAAATCTTCTGTTGTAAGAAGAAACGGCGATTCAAATTGTGTCCAAACTTTCTGCATATATTTGAAAGTACCATACATATTATTTAGGTCAAACGGGAAAATTACTGGGATACAATCAGCAAATATAATTCCCCAAAAAGCATTAATGAATTGTTTATTATCTTTTATTTGTATAACGATTTCTGACTTAGGTTTACAATTTTCTTTTAAAACAAATGCGATTTTTTTCGCATTTAAATATAATTCACTATAAGGCATAAACTCTTCAATTCCTTTATCTAAAATAAACGTTACACCTGTATTATATGAATTTTTTTGATTTACTAAACATCCTGCTAAATCCTTTATAACCATCTTATAATTACCTCTTTTCTAATCCCTCAATTTCTCTACCCAAAATTTGTAATAGAGTTTTGTTCTTATGTTCAGAAAAATAGAAATGTCCACCTTGGAACTCATGGAACCTACATTTCTGTTCTGTAAAATTATTCCAATTACATATATTATCTACATCAATTAATCTATCCTCTTTTGAATATAATATTGATACCTGCGATTTAATTTTGCTTTTAGAACAATCAGGTTCCCAGCGTTCAAGCAAAGATAAATCTTTTCTTAATGTTTGTAGATAAAAATGTTGTAAATCTTTATCTGGCACAATATTAGTTCTACCTAATGGCATCATTACCTTTATAAGATCTTCATCTTCAAGTGTTGATAATATTCTTCCAGTAAACTTACAATCTGGCGTATTCATACCTGATAAAAATAAAATACTAGGAAGAGGAGCTAAATTTTCCAAGCACACATAATATAACTCATATGCTATAACTGCCCCCATGCTATGACCAAATATACAATAATCTTCTGTTATGTCAGAATAATTCATAATCTGTGAATAACAATCTTCGGCTGCATCACAAATAGAATTATAATCAGGCAAATTCATGCGATTTTTTCGACTTCTTAATAAAAGTGGTATAATGCGTATTCTTTTATCAAAATACCAATTTTTATAAAATTCTTCATTTCCACCTGCATATGGTATACAATAAAGTCTCACTTCTACTCTCTCTATTCTTTTTAGTGCATGTTCAACAAAAAGCCTTGATTTTACTGACTTTGCTGAACAGTTAATAAGTTACATATATCTCCAAAATAGAGTTTTCTGGATATGAATTACTTCATGGAGTCCATTTCTGATGATTTTAGGTACAAGAAATAAAACGTCTTTGTTTCTTCTTATGAAGGCCTTCCTGTTTCCCAAATCCACCTACAGTAACTAACCTCTCATGTCTACCAGGATCACCATCTCTGATGGGTCCTAAATCCCTTCGTTCTGCTTATCCATAGTTGGGTGCTGCTCATGCTCCTTTAGCAGGGTCGTTGCCCTATAGAAAATGTCAATGCAGCTACTGGCTCTACTTTGTCTTATATATTTTGCATTCCTATTTCACAGCACCATTGATGGCGGACGCTTTCCTGTTTACAGTACTTTTTGCTCAGGCAGCTATTATATCGCTTTTTGGGTGGATATCTGACATCATTTTAAATCTGTCATACTCCACGCCTTTCGTTAATACCGCATAAAACACTCGGATCAACTTACAGCTGACGGCAACCATTGCCTGCCTTCGTTTCAGCGGATTCTTTACACGGGTTACATAGTAATCATAGATTCCACGGAACTCCTTGTTTCTTGCAAGCAGCGGTACCATTACCTGATACAGGATCTTTCTGAGTTTCCTCCTCCCGCGTTTGCTGATCCTCGTCCTTCCTTTATGCTTTCCTGAACTGTTTTCCACCAGTTCCAGTCCTGCACATTTCTGAATCTGTTTTGGTGAATCAAAGCGTCTGATATCACCAACCTCAGCTATGAATCCTGCTATTGTGATGCTCCCTACTCCTTTAATGGCGAGTAACTTCTCCACATACGGTACTTCAGGATTATTTCCTCAAGTACTTTATTTATAATTGACGGCTTCTAACTGTGAAGTCCATAAGCGATGCTCCTCAAGCAGCATATATAATTCACTTTTCGTTCCAATCCCTCCGTCAAGTCCAACACTGTTGTGCGCAGCTTCAACCAGGGGCTTTGCCCTATCTTCTGTAACTCCTCTGCCACACATCTTTTTATCATGCCAGATCTTTCGGATCCCATTTACTCCAAGTGCAATCACATCTTTTGGCAATGGTGCTTTTTCAAGCACTGCCAGGTCGCTTATTGCATCAAATCTTGTGTATAATCCCAGATACTCCGGGAAATGTATTGCAGCCATCTCTGGATCCTGTTTGCAGATATGTTGTGTTGCTTCATGATCCTGTCACGGCTGTATACCAGGTCTCTTATTTCGGCATAAATGCCTTCTGGCATGTATGGGATTGAATATCTCCCCTCCACAACCAGTTTTGCAATTGTTTTAGATCTTTTGAATCCGTTTTCTTTGGACTGTTATCATCAAGTTCCTTGATCTTCTTAACTGAGAATGGATTGACCATTACTAATCTTTTCTGATGGTCATTTACATACTTCGCAAATGCAAACCAGTAATGACCTGTTGGCTCGCAGCCGATCAGAACTGCGGTCTTGTTATTCTCAGTCTTAAGTGTCTCAACCCAAAGATTGAAAGAATTGAAACCTTCCAGATCGTTATGAAAAGAAAAAACACGTTTTGTAAGTTCGCGCCCTCTGTTGTCAAAAGCTCTGGCATAATGTATCTGGCTTCCGATATCAACTCCGACAACTATTGTTGAATCTGTTACTTGTTCAATCTTTTCATTCTGTGTATAATTCATTTGGAACCTCCGGTGTTTGATTGTTTTGTTTACATCTGCCAAGATGCAACTCAATCTTACCTTGAGGTTCTTCTTTATTCAATTGGCACTTTTAATAAATTACAGGAATGCTCCTTTTAATATTGTGATAAGATTCCTTTATATTTTGTTTTATGTAATAATATTTGAAATATAAATGCTCCTAAAATCAGCCAAAAAATACTACTAAAAACAAAAAAAGCAAATTCTGATGCAGGTACAGAAAATCCAGGATATATTTACAGCCTATACTTATACCTGTTGTAACAGGAAAAATTTTTGCTATATTACTCACATTATCAATTTGAAAAACTGCGTTTGATATAATTAGTAATATTAGTTGAAAAATATAAACCAAATTATTTATTCTTTTTGAAAATAACGATATTCCTCCAAAAATTAGCGATACACCATACATTCCAATAAGCATAATTGCCAAAGTTAATATCGTCCTAAGATCAAAAAACAAACTAGTATTTAGTGCAAAAAAGGATATGGTACATATAATCGCAACAACTATAATATTAATTAATAAATTTGCTATAAAGTCACCTAAAAATAAATATTGTAATGGCACAACGGACATTGCTTTCTGTTCCAATGTTCCTTTTATTGCATCAATTCTTATTGAATTGCTCATGCTACCAAGCACCAAAACTGCTAAACTCCAAAAAACATATCCCTGCAATACCAATGATTTTGATACATCTTCCTGAACAGAATAATATGATCCTATAGAAGAATATCCATTCATAAAAAGACAGGAGAAATACAATATAGCCATCACAATAATGTCACTTAATACTCCCACCTTATATGAAAAAGTATCTTTCAAATTCAACTTTATTTCGGCATTTAAAATTCGTAAATATCTTTTTATCATTTTATTTCTCCAATCCTAAAAATGAATCTTTATAATATTTGTAGCTACTTTCAAACTTTTCGTTATCTAAATTTATACTTTTTATAATTTTCCCCCTATCCATGACTACACATTCATCTGCTACAGATAATAGAAATTCCAAATCATGTGTAGTTATAACGATTGTATGATCTTCATCTTGCTTTATTTTTTTTAGAACCTCAACCAAATTGCATTTTGTCTCTAAGTCTAAACCATTTGTCGGTTCATCTAAAAACATATATTTACAATTACTAATTAAGGCAGTAACAATAGCAATTAACTGTTTTTGTCCCAAAGACATATCATTGACTTTCTTATCTATAAGTTCATTGATTTTAAACATTTTTTTATATTTTTCTATATTTTCTTTAATCTCATTGTCTTTGACATCTTTCAAAGTAGAATAATAGTAAAAATTATCTTTCGCCGTCAGTCTCCACTGTACTGATCTGCCAAAAACAATTGAAATTTTTCTATATATCTCTCTGAGTGTTTTATGACATAATAATTCATTATCATAAAAAACTGTACCAGAGGATGGGATAACTAAACCAGTCATTATCTTAATTAGTGTTGTTTTTCCAGCTCCATTTTCACCTACTATACCTAATATTTTTTTATCTTCTATTTCTAAACTAATAGGCTTTAAAATGTCATCTTTATTGTTAAAAGTCTTTGAGACATTATGTAATTTAATCATTCATATTCCTCATTTCATCATTTATACTTATCCATTGTTTGGAATTGCCAAATCATCATTCTGGTTTTGATAAGATATGTCATATTATCTTTTATATTAAAGTAAATATATAATGCAGCTTCAAAAAATTCTTTTTCCAACTTGCATCTATATTTGTTCATTTCTAGTATATCTCCATTAAACCATAAAGAATCAGCGAAGCAACGCTTTGTGCAGTAATATCGCAAAGCACACAGCTTACATTGAGGGATTGTTTCGCAATTATATTTTTCAAACTCTTTTTTCAATTTCATATTGGTAATACCATCTTTTACGTTTCCTAAAATGTAATTTTGATTTCCAACAAAAGAGTGACATGGATAAATATCTCCAGTGACATCAATTGCCATGGCCGACTTTCCTGCTGCACAGGCATCTAAATATAGCATTGGCTTATTAAATAATACTTTGGACAAATGCTTAAAAATTTCATATAAAGATAACAAGGAATAATCGTCATGTTTAATTCGATTAATACATTCTTTAGCATACTCATGAATAAGATTAATTATATGTTCTTCTTTTTCCATATTTAATGCCAATTCAGATTTATGAGATACCCAGGAAACTCTATCGACAACATCTCAAATCCATTTCTACAACATTCATCAACCATTTCTATTAAAGAAATATTATTAATATTCGTATCGAATACTGCACGTATTATGACACGCATTTTCGTTAATCTTTGTATTCTTTTTGCAGATTTTAATACTACATCATAGCTGCCTTTTCCATTTGGAAATAGTCGATTATAATTATGCATCTTTTCGCAAGCATCCATACTAATAAAACATCCTATATTTTCTTGTTCAATTAAGTTAATTAGTTTATCACTAATATTAACTGCGTTGGTAAAAATGTTATATGATATGTCGTATCCTTTGGCTACTGGAAAATTATCATTTATGGTATTAATTATATACTCAATAATATCAACTCGTAATGAAGGCTCTCCACCAAAAAATCTAATACTAAATTTTTTATATTTTTTAGATTTAATGTATTCAATCCAATAATTTATTGTTTCTTTACTAATATCACGCTGCCCTTTTTCACCCTCAAAACAATATTTACACTTTAAATTGCATCGTTCTGTTAGGTGCAATATAAAATAGGGATCAATATCAGAACGATCTATATTCTCGTCATACTCACTCGCACTTCTTACTAAACCAGTATAAATTTCCCAAGGAGCATTTATTGGAACATTAAAATCTATCCCATCATAGCTAAAGCATATATTGTTTAATATTTCTTTCATAATTTATCCTACTCTCCTTTTGTACCTGTATGTCCAAATAACTTTTTATAGGTAATGCAGCTGGATATAACTGATGAGAGAATTGTAATCAAAGCACTTATTCCAATAAATAATAAAAATGTTGATAATTTATAGCTAGGTATAATATTATAAATCTCACTCTCATTTAGTCTTACTGCAAAGCCGGATCCAATTAGTCTTCCACCTAGACATCCAGTTATTCCCGAAATAACCCCAATGAATATTCCAAATATAGTTTGAGAAAGAATATTGAGAGAAATGGATGTTCCTAATACTTTTTCGATTTTTTTTGAATATTCGTTCTCTTTTATTAAATTAATTGTTGTATTAATTATCATTAGCATTCCTGATAAAAGTAATATTACAATTAAACCATAAAACAAATAAATCAAACTGGAATTGGAAGAAATATAGTCTTTTTTACTTTCACCAATACTCTTAATATATATTGAATTATCATCAACAACTTGTTTTATATTTTCTTTAAGCTGACTATCAGATATACCTTTATCTTTAATAATTAGTAAAGAATTCACATCATAATCTTTAAAATAATTTTGGAATTTATTTTGAGACATTAGAATTATCTTTCCATCATGTTCCATAGTTTTTATTGTACCTATTATCCGAAAAGTTTTTTCGTTATCATCTATAGGAATAGTAATTGAATCTCCTGTATTTAATCCCATTCTTTTTGCAAGTCCACTTGAAATGATAATAGAATTTTTATTTTTTAAGTTCTCTCTTTGATTGTCATCAAGATCGTATGGTGAATCAGCTGTATATATACCTTTAATCTTAACTTCTGTATCATTAATATCTATAATTTTTTCATAATTCTTTTGTATATCTGAAATTCCAGTAATGTCACCTAACTTGTTTTCTAATTCGCTGCTAAAACCAATGTCCGATTCGACAACTAAATCACCATAAAACATAGTATCTGCAACATGCTCTATTGACTGAATTATACCTGCAACCGAAAATAATATACCTAATGAGAATGCTATAATTGTAGAAAATAAAATAACCATATTTAATGATTTTCTTTTCTCCACTAATAAATTATTTTTATTTAATAAAACTAAAATAGGATTTATTTTTCCGATAATATTGCAAAATAATTTAGATAATATCCAAAACAATAGTTCACTTATTATAATAATCAACATGCTAACCATTAAGATATTACATAGCAATTTCAAATTGCTATTTTCTGAAAAATAATCACCTAATATTCCAATTATTAGACCTCCAAAAACTATCCATATTCTTATCCTCTTTTTAGATAATGAAGTTTTGTATTCTTTAAATCCTTCCAAAACACTTTCTCGTGAGCTTTTCAATATTTTATTCCACGTTGATCCGATTATAACCAAAAAGCAAAATATCAAACAGGCAATTATCATACTTGGATTATAAGAAATTGAAATTGTCTGAGAACCCGAATCTAAAAATGTACTAATAAACGCTACAATACCCCTTGCTAATATAACCCCTAATACACAGCCTAGTCCTATGCCAATAGCAGAGATTATCATAACTCTATTTAATACAATTAAAATTATATTTTTTCGTGTACCTCCAAGGGCTTTTACAATTGCAAACGTTTTTCTCATACCAATTACATATTCTTTCAAAACCATTGAAATAAACATCCCACTCAAAATCACTGCTAATAAAGCAAATCCCATCATTCCGTCAAACATGGCGTCCATACTATTAATAAATTCTTCCGCTTTTCCTTCTGGATATTCAATTCGATATTCTTTCCCAAATTCATCTGTTATTTTTTGCTTAAAATCTTCAACGGATGTATTATTCTTCAAGATTAGTTTAAACACCGGTTGACCGACACCTTTATAGTTATATATATTAGTTAATATGCATCTTCCTAAATTTTCAGTTGCGATTCCTTTATTATCAACAATTCCAACAATTTTATAAGAATAATTGTTTTCTCCCCTCAAAACCTTAATTAAATCTCCAATTTTTATGTTGTATTGTTCAGCCATTTGATTAGTAATAACACATTCTGATTCATTTCCAGCATATTTGCCCTGAAGAAGTGTCAATCCTTTATATTTGCTTTCTAGTTTAAAATCCGCTGCAATAAATGAAAGATTGCAATATTTCCCAGTAGCTGGTTTATAGTAGCAATCAGTACTATAAAATTTAATTGTGTCCTGCACATTCTCTGATAAATTGCTTAAATCCAAAGTGGATTCACCTATTATCTTTTCAAAATATGATGTTAAAAGTAAATCAGCTGAAGAACTTTGTTCATCCGCAAGATTTCTATATTGCTCTTTTATCGAAGTAATTGCAATTACCATAGCAATACATAATGCAACAGCTATAACAACTGTACCAATTGTTAGAGCAGATTTAACTGTTTGCCTTTTCATATCTCTTATAAACATTTTGTCACCTCTTAATCTATAAGCTGTCCATCTTTAACTTCTATAGTTTTATTTGCAAATAGTCTATCCTTTTCGGAATGTGTAACCATTAATATAGTTGTCTTAAATTCTCTATTTGCTTTAACAAATAATTCCATTATTTTAGTGCTATTATTACTATCCAAATTTCCCGTTGGTTCATCAGCAAGAATAATAGCTGGCTTCGTTATTAATGCTCTAGCAACAGCAATACGCTGGCGTTGTCCTCCACTAAACTCTTCCGGAAGTTTATTATATCCCTCTTCGATTCCAACGTATTCTAACAACGCTTTCGCTTCTTTTCTAGCTTTCATTTTGGATACTTTATTGAGCAAAAGAGGAAACATAACATTTTCTATTCTGTAAGTTCAGGAATAAGATGATATTCCTGGAACACAAACCCAAAATTTTTTCTACGAAATAAGGCTTTTTCTTTTTCATTCATTTGAGATATATTTTGTCCCAAAATTTCTACATATCCTTTGTTCGGATTTTCAAAGCCCGCTATAATATTTAAAAGTGTACTCTTTCCTGATCCACTTTCACCATGAATAGCTAAAAATTCTCCTTGTTCAATGTTCAAATTAATTTTATTTAGAACTAATTGTTCATTTTGGGTTTTTCCAAAAGACTTTACAACTTCTTTAATTTCTATAATAGTATTCATTATTTCTCCATTCCACCTTTTCTCTCAATATCTATTTCTTCCTTGATAGCTGCATGCATACATAAAAAATCATCTTTCTTGTTGTAATCCCCATTTTGAACATAAAATAATCCAGGACACATATTACATCTTTTCCTTAATCTACAGCTATTACATTCATGCTTATCTAAAATTTTCTTGTATTCTTCTACCCATTTTTTACGTTTATCCCCATCCATTACTTTTTTGAAACTATCATTATAAACATTACCTAAATCTATAGTTCTCATCATTTCACAAGGATTAACAACACCATCTGGCCTAATACGGAATCTCGATATGCCAGCAGTACAAGAGGCTCCAAAAAGATTTGTTGCATACTTGCTCATTATTATTTTTAATTGATCTCTACTTAATCTTAATTCCGTAGGGGTTTTGTCTCCATGTGTTGTTGGCATAATTATGGGAGATAAAATAATGGGTATATTATACCTATTAAGCATTTCTGTTAATTCATCTACATACATATAATTTTCATTTGTAACTATATATGTTCCCGTTCCAATTCCTTTTGTTTTTCGCAATTCTTTTAATGCCCAAATACTTTTTTCAAATGCATCTGATTTTCCTACAAATTTATTATGATAACTTTGATTTCCATATAATGAAATTCTAACTTCAAATAATGGACAATCTTTCAATTCGTCTATATAAGATTTATCATATAGATTTTGTCCGTTTGTGAGTAATGTCACTAACATATTTTTTGATGTTGCATATCTAATGATTTCAAGAAAATCTGGATGTAATGTTGCTTCTCCACCTGTAATATTTAATTCAACCACTCCTTGCTTTTCCATCTCATCAATTAAATTTAATATTTCTTTTTTATCACGAAATTTTTCTCTTTTGTTTAAATCTTCCTGGATATAGCAATGTGGACATCTTAAATTACAGTTGTATGTTAACTCAAGAAATACTTTATAGGGTTTATTACGTATTACATAGTACTCTTGAATTTCTTTTATAGCATTCTTATGTACAAAAACTTCATTTTTGCTATATGTATTATTTTTCCTTTCTGTAAAAATCCCATTGATCATGTTGATGCAGCATTGAACGTCGATTTTAACACTCGGAACATTTAAAAAGATTTTTTCATATTCTTCAATAATCTTTTCTTCTTCTACTCCGTCCATCATTTTATTCATAATATCAAATGCCATATCATTTAATTCTAAAAAATAGTGTGAAACATGATTACCAACCGGTATAACTATATACTTATTCTCTAATTTTACATAAACAATTTTATTCATCTGTTATTCCTCTCTTACTTAAAAGTGTAGGGCTGTCTCAAAAGTTCCATTATCCTCTACATAATAAGTTTTTATTTCCGTATTATATAAAGTGAACAATTCATTTTTGAAACAGCCCTTGTATAAATTTATACTATGTAAAAAATATAATAAACGTTTAAAATATCATCATCAAAACAGAATAGCAAGCACATGCACACTGGCCAAGTGCTCCATTCTCCATTTCATTTACAATTACACTTACTGTAGGTGCCTGATAAGTTTTCATAGCAATTACCTCCATAATAATTATTAATTGTACCTCAAAGATCTTTGATACCTAAATCATACTTATAATTTTTAGTTTGTACAATATGCTTTATGTAACAATTTTATTGAAATTATATGACTTTAGTAATACTATTAATATATGTCGTTGCTAGTGTCCCTAATACAAAAGGCGAGGAAATCTATTTACCAATCAAATTATAGACAGTAACACTTATAAACTGCATATTCCGCAAAAACAGAGCACTCGCTCCGCATGAGCGGAGCGCTGTTCCGCTAGGAACGGATCATTGCCCTGTTGGTTAATAAAGTTACGTAAGTACGTAATCATCTGTACCTTGATTATTTAAAACACGCCGCCCATCGGGCGGCACATTTTATTTCTTCTTTTTGGTTCGAAATCCTTCCGGTAATTCATCTGACCATGGTAAAAGCCGATTTAGATCATCCGGCTTTGGAAAAGGTCCCATTTTACGAAGCTCGTCTAATACATAGGAAAGATATACATATGGCTTCAGTCCATTCAGCAGGGCAGTTTCAGCGATACTATAAACAACCGCGCTGGCATCTGCGCCACGGATGCTCTTGGCAAACAGCCAATTCCGGCGGCCTACTGCAAAATTTTTGATTGCACGCTCCGCACTATTATTATCAATGCTCAGATGCCCATCATCCAAGTACCTGCGAAGATAGGTTTCCTGATTCAGCGTATATAAAATGGCATCACCAATAAGGGAAGATCTGTCTACAAATCTTCCATCGAATGCAGCCATTCAAACAGGGCATCCACCGCTGGACGTGACTGTTTCTGACGTTCCTGATACCGTTCTTCCGGTGTCTTATATTTGATCAGTTCCTCCACTTTATACAGGATTCCGATCCTCGTCATTGCCTGATATGCAACTGTTTCTTTCAGCTGCTCCTTTGTGAAATCCTTTTTTAATGCCGTGAGTGCAGCATCAAAACGGCGTCTCGCATGGGTAAAGCATCCTGTTACGGTAATGGAATCGTTCAGTCCATGATACGCCTGGTATCCATCACACGTCAGATATCCATGAAATGTATCTCCAAGGAAGTTTACCGGGTGATATCCGACACGCGTTCTCTCATAATCAAAGAGAACCATCTGTGGGGATTCACTATAATGATCTGTCAGATATACCCACATCCAGTTTTGAGATGATCCTTTCGGATCCGGTTCATCAATTACTTGAATCCTGGTCTCATCACAATGGATGTATCTGCTCTTTAGGAATTCTTCCTTCATCTGCCCATAAAGCAGTCCCAGATACCGGTCTGCACAGCTGATGATCCAGTTCGCCATTGTTTTTGTCGAAAGGTTTAAGTCATACCTTGCGAATTCACGTTCCTGTCTTGCCAGCGGCATGCCACATACTTTGCATTCATGATTCCAGCAACCAGCGAAGGAGTAGCAATGCTTCCCTTGATCAGCGGAAACTCTTTTTCAGGCCGGATCATAGAGCTACATTTTGGACAACTATATACATAGGTAACTTTTTCCACCAATTCAAAGGTGGATGGGATGAATTTCAGTCGTTTTACGACTTCTTTTGTGACGACTTTATACTTTGTTCTACAGTCCGGACAATAGCGGTCTTCGCCGGTCAGTTTATATTCGATTGTTTCTGTCACTTCGAAATTAGAAAGATCTTCTTCCTTTTTGCCGGTGCGTTTTTTCCGTTTGTGCGATGGAATCACGATTTCCTCTTCAATCTCAGCAGTATCCGTATCTGCATTGGCCTCAGCCTTATTAAACAGATCCATCTGTTCATATCCATCTGCGTATTTTTCACTGGAAGAACCGAAACGTCTTCTCTGTGCAAGCGCAAGACGGTCTGAAAGCATTGCGTTCATAAATTCCAGTTCTTTCTGCTTGTCTTTCAGAAGCTGTACCTCGGTCTCTTTTTTCCGAACCTGATTCTGCATGATTCTCATAACTTCCATCATATTTTCACGGTTCATGTTATTCAGCTGTTCCTCTGTAAAAAACGGATCCATCCGGCAATCTTCAAACTCTTAAATGATAATTCAAGTATAACATAAAAAAGCCTGTTACTTCGAGAAAAATCAACGTTTTACTGTAGGAATATATATCGATATCCACGAGTATTTCGTGTTTTTTGCGAATTGACAAATCCGTTCTTTATACAACAATCTTTGGATGACGTTCTTCAAAAGCTCCCTTCGGAGTAAGTGAAAGACCATCACACAGCCAATGCATTTCTTTCATGGTCACTTTCTGTAATTCATCCGGAGTTTCCGGCCAGTGAAAGGAATCCCTGTCAAGCCTCTTCATCAGAATCCAGAAACCAGATCCGTCCCATTGCAGAATCTTAATAGAAGTCCGCCTGCGGTTGCAGAACGCAAACATGCAGCGCGAATAGGGATCAAGTTTGAATTTCAGCTTGATAATTGCAGCCAGTCCGTGATAGCTTTTTCTCAGATCGGTAGCTCCACAGGCAAGGTAAACGGTTGTGCCACCCGCCAGATCAAGCATGATCTTTCAGTCCCTGGATCAGAACACGAAAAAGTTCCGGCGGGCATTCCGGCATCACTTCAATCCGAATAGCGTTTGTGATAAAAATGCGGACTGGAGACGGGCTGATGTTCAAAGTCTCATTCTTTGAAATTTCTTTTTCTGTTGGCATTTTTGCAAAAATCATAGCTGTATCCGATTGTTCGTCCAATGTTTTCAGTTTGCGCATCCAGTAATTCATTGTAGAGACTGGAATGCGATGTTCCTGACACCATGTTTTTAATACTGCTTTAATCCCATCACATATTCCGAGTCTTTTTCTTACTATGCAAATCATAAGTACAGTAGCGAAGAGGCACCACCATATGATATATGTATAATGAATTTTCCATATCTATCACCCTTATCCCTCATGTTCAAAAAATTCTTGACTTTTTTCCTGCCATTCGCTATTCTGAGTTATTTTTGCTTTTTGGGGGGCAGGAAGGAAAGAAGGAGTGAGAATCCAAACGGTTCATAGAGAGCAGTCAGGATGTTTGTGATGATCTTGCCGAGTAAATCAATCGTTTCTTTCATCGTTATTTATAGATCACTGAACAGTCGGCCTTATACACGCCATTCGCCAACATTTTCTTGAAGCTGTCTTTCACTGCTGCGACATCCTCATGGTAGGTCATGCCGTACCAGGTGTCGTTGGTCTTCAGAACCTTCACAGACATCTTGCCCTGCTCCAGCAGCTCACCGATGAAGATGGGGATCAGATACTCGGCTTTCTGAGGATTACCCGGTACTTCTTTCTGGAAAAACTCTTTGAATCCGTCCTCCAGTACATCCAGAAAATCAGGAGTCAAGCCCCACATATTCATGGATACCAGAGAATTCACATCAACAATTACACCGTCTGCCTCTGCTCCAGTTGCAGTCTTTACGATGTTCTTGGTTTCCACAACCTCAGTCAAGTTATTTCCCTCATCCATCTTGCAGATACCACGGGTCACACCGCCATTATCGGACAGTGTGTTCTTCAGCACAAAGCCAGCCATGCAGACTTGCCGCCATTCACCAGATACTCATGGACAGCCTTGAAGCCATCTTGCCATAGTAATCATCTGCATTGATAACGATAAACGGGGTATCAATCACATTTTTAGCAGCAAGCACAGCCTGTCCGGTTCCCCACGGCTTTGTACGGCCTTCCGGAAGTTCTCCCGGAATATCGTTGATATCCTGGAAAGCGT
>ERZ860009.406-NODE-406-length-19856-cov-2.246654_pt1 | contig 19856 bp, 10 predicted proteins | sample MGYA00510114_ERZ860009 | MGnify/ENA primary metagenome ERZ860009 (study PRJEB30046, sample SAMN00715177) | human gut metagenome | study: EMG produced TPA metagenomics assembly of the A metagenome-wide association study of gut microbiota in type 2... | reverse complement strand
ACGCGGGCGACAGGATGCCGGTGCCCCTGCCGCTGGGCAACGCCGCCATCCTGGAGGCCCAGCTGCTGATGCTGGGTTCGCACAACGTCCTCAATCCCGCGAACGGCGCGCCGATCACGGTCCCTTCGCAGGACATGGTCCTCGGTCTCTACTACATCACCAAGCCCCGCAAGGGCGTGAAGGGCGAAGGCCGCGTATTCTACGGCGCCGAGGAGGCGATCATCGCCTACAACGAGGGCCGGGCCGACCTGCACGCCATCGTGAAGTGCATGGTCGACGACCTGGACGAGCAGGGTAACGAGGTGCGCGTGCTGAAGGAGACGACCATCGGCCGCATCCTCTTCAACCAGGTGGTTCCCAAGGAGGTGGGTTACATCAACGAGATTCTGACGAAGCGTTCGCTGCGCGACATCATCGCCGTGGTGATGAAGAAGGCCGGTGCCGACAAGGTGGCCGCGTTCCTCGACGACATCAAGAATATGGGTTACCGGATGGCCTTCCGCGGCGGTCTGTCGTTCAACCTCGATGCCGTGATCATCCCCGAAGAGAAGGAGAAGCTCGTGCAGGAGGGCTACGAACGTTCGGACTCCATCATGGAGGACTACAACATGGGTCTTATCACCAACAACGAGCGTTACAACCAGATTATCGACGTCTGGACGAATATCAATACCAAGCTGACGAAGGCCGTGATCGAAACGCTGATCAAGGACAACGACGGTTTCAACCCGGTATACATGATGCTCGACTCCGGCGCCCGTGGTTCGAAGGAGCAGATCCGTCAGTTGAGCGGTATGCGCGGTCTGATGGCCAAGCCGCAGAAGTCGGGTGTCGAGGGTGGCCAGCAGGTCATCGAGAACCCGATTCTCTCGAACTTCAAGGAGGGACTTTCGGTGCTGGAGTACTTCATTTCGACCCACGGCGCCCGTAAGGGTCTTGCCGACACCGCCCTGAAGACGGCCGACGCAGGTTACTTGACGCGCCGTCTGGTGGATGTGGCGCAGGACGTGATCATCAACGAGGAGGACTGCGGCACGCTGCGCGGCCTGACGGCTACGGCCATCAAGCGCAACGACGACGTGGTGCAGACCCTCTACGACCGTATCCTGGGCCGTGTGGCCCTGAACGACGTGATTCACCCGCTGACCGGCGAGATGATCTGCAAGGCCGGCGAGGAGATCACCGAGCCGATCGCCGAAGCCATCGAGAAATCGCCGCTGGAGTCGGTGGAGATCCGTTCGGTGCTGACCTGCGAGTCGCGCCGCGGCGTCTGCGCGAAGTGCTACGGCCGCAACCTGGCCACGGCCCGCATGGTTCAGAAGGGCGAGGTCGTCGGCGTCATCGCCGCGCAGTCCATCGGCGAGCCGGGTACGCAGCTGACCCTGCGTACGTTCCACGTCGGCGGTGTGGCCGGCGGCACGGCTGTCGAGACCAACGTCGTTTCGAAATACGAAGGCCGTCTGGAGATCGACGAGCTGCGCACCGTCAAGGGCAAGAATGCAGCCGGCGAGGCGATCGACATCGTTATTTCGCGTCAGTCGGAGTTCCGCATCGTCGACCCCAAGACCGAATCGTCCTCTATACGCACAACCTGCCCTACGGCGCGACGGCTCTTCATGGCGGACGGCTCCGAGGTCAAGAAGGGCGACCTGATCTGCGAGTGGGACCCCTACAACGCCGTTATCATTTCGGAGTACGAGGGTAAGGCCTCCTACGAGAGCGTTATCGAGGGTATCACCTACCGCGACGAGCGCGACGAGCAGACGGGCCTTTCGGAGAAGGTCGTGATCGAGTCGAAGGACAAGACCAAGAACCCCGTCATCAAGATCGTCGACCGCGAAGGTCTGGAGGTCAAGCAGTACAACCTGCCCGTGGGCGCCCACGTGGTCGTGAAGGACAACGCCCGCATCAAGGCCGGCGACATCCTGATCAAGATTCCGCGCGCCGTCGGCAAGTCGGGCGGCGACATCACCGGCGGTCTGCCGCGTGTTACGGAGCTGTTCGAGGCCCGCAACCCGTCGAACCCCGCCATCGTATCGGAGATCGACGGCGAGGTGGCGTTCGGCAAGATCAAGCGCGGTAACCGCGAGATCATCATCACCTCGAAGCAGGGCGACGTGAAACGCTATCTGGTTCCCCTGTCGCGTCAGATCATCGTGCAGGAGAACGACTACGTGAAGGCCGGCAGCCCGCTGTCGGACGGTGCGATCACCCCGAGCGACATCCTCAATATCCTCGGCCCGACGAAGGTGCAGGAGTACATCGTCAACGAGGTGCAGGAGGTGTACCGCATGCAGGGTGTGAAGATCAACGACAAGCACTTCGAGGTCATCGTCCGCCAGATGATGAACAAGGTGAAGATCGAGGACCCGGGAGACACCCGTTTCTTCGAGGATCAGGTTGTCGACAAGTGGGAGTTCATGGATGTGAACGACGAGTTGTACGACAAGGTGGTCGTCACCGACGCGGGCGATTCGACATCGTTGCAGCCCGGGCAGATCGTTTCGCTGCGTAAGCTGCGCGACGAGAATTCGAGCCTCAAGCGCCGCGACCAGCAGCCGGTGCAGGTGCGCGACATCGTGCCCGCGACTTCGACCCAGGTGTTGCAGGGTATCACCCGCGCCGCACTCCAGACTTCGAGCTTCATCTCGGCGGCTTCGTTCCAGGAGACGACCAAGGTGCTGAACGAGGCGGCCATCCAGGCCAAGGTCGATCCGCTGGAGAACCTCAAGGAGAACGTGATCTGCGGTCACCTGATCCCCGGCGGTACGGGCCTGCGCGACTACGACGACCTCGTAGTCGGTTCGAAGGCCGATCTGGAGTCGCTCCAGCAGGCGCAGTAGCCGAAGACGAAGGGGGGGGGCTATGGCGACGACGTGTCGCCGGGCAGTTGCCCTTCGTGTACATATCGAAAAAAGCCGCTCCCGAAAGGGTGCGGCTTTTTGTAGGAGCAGTACAATGCATAAAAGTGTAAATGTTTTGTTTACAGGTATTTAATGTATTGATTTCCGTAGGTTCCGAAACACTCAAAGGCAGAATCGGGCAGGTTTAACGGTGAGTTGTATTACTTATCCGTTACCTGCCCGAAATGCTTTATTTCGCATTAAAGCGCTTGTTTTTCAGCTTGTTGTGCCGAATTCTCGCATGCCAAATAACTTGACTAAACGTTTAACCCATCCAACAAGTTCAAGTTATTATGCAACGCAGCACGTTCAAAGTCCTTTTCTACGTAAAAAGGCAGTCGGAGAAATCGGGCCAGATTCCCGTCATGGCCGTATTACGATCAACGGTACGATGTCGCAGTTCAGCTGCAAACTCACCGTTCGTTCTTCTTTTTGGGATACCAAGGCAAATAAAGCAGCCGGCAAAAGCCTCGAAGCCCAACGTATCAACCGAATGTCTTCGTCTTCTGCGCATTTACAGGTTTAAGCTATGCGAACGTTTCGAAACTGACCCATACAGATATTCATACAGACGACAACGGGGATCGTTGGATCATCGACAAGCGTCAGAAGACGGGTACACAGTTCCGTGTCAAACTTCTCCCCGTTGCTGAAATGATTTACGACTGTTATAAGGACATGCACCTCTCGGGAGACAGGGCCTTCCCGCTCAAAGGCACCTATAATACGTTGAATATGTCGTTACGGCATGTTACCAGGCATGCCGGTTGCCGTTCAATCCGACGATCCATGTGGCCCGGCATACATTTGCCACGACGGTCACGCTCACGCAGGGCGTACCGTTGGAAACCGTATCGAAGATGCTGGGACATAAACATATCACCACGACCCAAATTTACGCCCAAATCACCAACGACAAGATCGGACAAGATATGACGGCATTGAGCGGAGAAATTCAACCGTGTTTTCAAGGTCGCGCAGCAACCTAATATTCAAGCAATTCCCAGCCGGCGAGAAAGACGATATTCTGCGCCCCGGACGCTACCCTGCGAACGCTCTCCAAATCCACGACCGGAACACTTATGCTGATAGCCAGCAAATAACCTGTGAAGGGAATTTTCCGATGCCATTCTTCTGACGACATAAGGCAGTGCATAATTAAGAGTTTTTTATAAGCGATAAATTAAAGAATTCTTGTGTTCATGAATTTGTGATTTTGGTGATTCACGACTGTATTCATTCGTGAACGACTTCTTTTATGCAGAGGAGATGGGAGGCGTTCCTGCCTGCCATATCGATTCCATGAATGACTTGTAAAAGGAATGTAGGAAAGAGGGTTTTGAATCTCGCGTTTCATCTTTTGATAGTGAAAGATTTTATTTGTGATGCATTCGGGTTTTATGTCCGCTCCAGTCCGTTCGGCGGTTTTTTTCGTGCCGGACGGTTGTAATATTACACCCCGGAACTGATCCGGCTATGGAAGCCGATTTATCGTAAAATGTATCTTCGCCGAGGAGTTCATCATCATCAGACGCGCCCCTTCGAAAGTGCAGTTCATCGCTCGACACAACGAGTTTTATTTTCAATTTCAGAAACTGGCCAATAACTATAACCAGATTGTAAAGGTCGTCAATGCGCACTTTTCCAACATTGCGATCCCGCATCAGATTGCCATGTTGGAACAACAGACACGCGAATTGAAAGTCCTAAGCATCGAAATTCTCAACCCCGCAAAACAGGCTAAGGAATGGTTGCGAATATAAGGTCGGGCCCCTCGCCCAGTGGAGCGTTGTATTATAACAAGGAGAAAGTGGATAAGGATAAAGCGGAAGTACTCTTTGGGCAGAAGATGTTAGAGCTGTTCGACAAATATGGACAGTGGATGTTGTACCTCGATTAACAAACAGAAATGATTGCGTCAGTGTACCATAAAATACGTGTAAATTTGCTTTTAATTCAAACAACGCATCTATTTAATATGTTGGTAAAAATGGTGCAAAGCAGATAATATTTTATAATAAGACAGAAAATGTTATCTTTGTTTTATAAAGTTTGGGCGTGAATCTGAGTAAATAGGGTAACATATGATGCGAAAAGCTGATGTTTCCTTCGAGGAACTTTATAATTGCTATAAAGTTCGTTTCGAAAGGTTTGCCATAAGTTATATACAAGATCGCAGTGTAGCGGAAGATATTGTAACCGATTCATTCGTCTATTGGTGGGAACACAGAGATCGAGTTGGATCGAAAGACGAAAATCCTGCGGCTTATATTCTTGCGACTATTCGACATAAATGTCTCAATCATCTGCGTGCGTTACAAGTTCGATTGCGGAGTCATAACGAGATCAGAGAATCTCAAAGTCGTATTGTGCAGGAGAATATCCGGTCGTTGGAGCTTTGTGATCCCGTCCATCTTTTTGCTGGAGAGGTTGAGGCTCTCGTTCGGCAAAGTTTGGAAGAACTACCGGAATTGACTCGTTATATTTTTATAGATCAACGCCTTAAGGGTAAGTCTTATCGGGATATTGCTGTCGAGTATGCCATTTCTGAACGACGAGTTGAAACTGAACTTGCCCGTGCATTGGATAAATTGCGTAGAAGATTGAAGGATTATCTGCCTGTGATACTTGTATCCTTGGTTCTAAGTCGTTTCATTCGTTGATTTTTCGTTTTTTACAAAAAAAAAAATTATATTTTTTGCGGGAAACAGTCTCGCAGAAGTGTTTTATTTATGTAAGCGCCTGAAAAGGCTGCATGTAAGATGGAAAAAGAAACCTTATATCGTTTTTTTCGAGGAGAAACTACTCCTGATGAGCAGCAATGCTTGATGGATTGGCTTGATGCCGACGAAGAACACCGCCGAACATTTGATCGAGAACGACAAATGTATAATGCCTTGTTGTTGTTTGCTCCGCAGAAACAGGTTGCTTTCCGTCAGTCGATTGGCTTGCGGCGAATAATCGGATATGCAGCTCAAATTGCCGCAATGCTTGCTTTGGCAGTGGGGATCGGTTGGGGATATGTTTCCTATCACGAGCATTCCTGGGAAGCGCTTACAACTCGTATCTCTGCCCCTGAAGGGCAACGTGTCAATCTGAAATTGCAGGATGGCACTGAAGTGTGGCTCAATTCGGGTGCAGAACTTGAATATCCGTCTCTTTTTGCCGGGGATACTCGCCGGGTTCGGTTGGCCGGTGAAGCATTTTTCGATGTCAGCCACGATGCCAGCAAGCCGTTTGTCGTAGAAACTTTTGCGTGCCGGGTTGAAGTGCTCGGAACTCGCTTCAACGTGAATGCCGATGTGCAGCACTCTGGTTTTTCGACCACTTTGCTGCGTGGCAGTGTTCGCCTAACATCATTGGAGGATTCTCGACAGCAAGTTGTGCTCAAACCTGATGAAAAGGCCGTATTCGAAAATGGAAAATTGACCCTTCATAGAGCAGATGACCCTAACGAATATCTATGGGTCAAAGGGCTGATCTCTATCAGTGGGCTTGATTTCAAAGAGGTGATACATCGTATGGAGCATTGTTACGGCGTGCGTATCAACCTCAATGTTGCTCCAATACCAACATTGGAGGCAATGGGTAAACTTCGCATTTCCGACGGTATCGAGCATGCTCTCGGCATATTGCAGCGCAATTGCAAATTCAATTACATGTACAACCACGAAACCAACGAAATAACCATTTATTAGCTAACCTTTTATGAACCTTAAACCCACCTGCCTATGATGTAATTCCGCATCCTATTTTGCGCGTTATCTTTTTATAAAAAGATGCCCGAACTGCTGTCACAGTTTCGGGCACTGGAGGGTAACGTCGTTATTTGAATTAATTCCGGATATTTCCGGCTCATTATCCCTCTTTAATTTACAAAGATATGAAGAAAAAAACTATCAGGCAATCAAAACGTCTGATAATCTCGCTGTTCGTAACTTTCTTTTGTCTTACGGCCTCGGCTGCTCAGGCACAGACAGCGCTCGTAACCATTGATTTGCAACAGGAGAAGATGGTGCAGGTAATGGACGAAATCGAAAATCAGACCAAGTATTTGTTTATTTATGATAAAAATATGGACACGGGGCGTTTGGTCAATGTGCATGTTAATAAGCGTCCTGTTGCTGAGGCTCTTGATCAGATGGTGAAGGGAACAGATGTGGTTTATGAAATTCAAGGTTCCAATATTATTCTTACTGTCAGGAGCCAACAAACGGATGGTCCGAAAGTCGTGTCGGGAAAAGTAACGGACAATAAAGGTGATGCTGTGATAGGTGCGGCAATACTTGTCAAAGGAACGACTGTTGGCACGAGTTCAGGTGTCGACGGAGTTTATACGTTGCGTATTCCAGAAGTGAATGCAAATACTATGATAACGGTTAATTATCTGGGATATGAGCCGATTGAACTGCTTGTCGGCACCCGGGAGCGAATTGATATCGTTTTGCAGGAACAGTCGCTTGGTGTAGATGCTGTCGTGGTGACGGCGCTCGGTATCAAGAAACAGGAAAAAGCATTGACCTATAATGTTCAGGAGGTTTCTGGCTCTATTGTCAATACGGTTAAGGATGCCAATTTCGTCAATTCGCTTTCCGGAAAGATCGCAGGCTTGCAGATCAATGCCAGCGCTTCGGGAGCCGGAGGTTCGACGCGTGTGGTTATGCGTGGCGTGAAGTCGATCAACGGGGATAACAATGCACTTTATGTAGTTGACGGCATTCCGCTTCCGAGCCTGCGTTCTAAACAGACGGAAGGCATTTATGAAACGCCCGATGGTGGCGATTACGAAGGTATCGCCAACATCAACCCAGAGGACATCGAGTCGATGTCTGTATTGACGGGAGCTACGGCAGCCGCTCTCTATGGTTCACAGGGAGCCAACGGTGTGATCCTTATTACTACTAAAAAGGGACAAGAAGGACGTGTGCGTGTTAACTATGCCAACAATACAACCTTTTCATCGCCTCTCGTAATGCCTGAGTTTCAGAATACCTATGGTACGAGTTCAGACGCACCTTCAATGAGTTGGGGTGAGAAGTTGGTTTCCCCCCCCCATCGTTATGACCCCGAAGATTTTTTCCAGACCGGGTTTGATGAAACGAACTCGATTGGCATCACCGCTGGTACCGAGCGTAATCAGACTTATTTTTCGGCCGCTTCTGTAAACACGCGGGGCATTATTCCCAACAATGTCTACAACCGTTATAATTTTTCCTTGCGGAATTCCGCCGTGCTTCTGCCTGAAAAGCTGACGCTCGATTTGGGTGCTACTTATATGAAGCAGTATTCGCGGAATGCATTGGTGCAGGGTATCTATCACAATCCGCTGATCGGCGTCTATCTGTTTCCGCGAGGAGATGATATCCGTAAGTATCAACTTTACGAGCGTTATAATGCTGGTTTGGGTTACAGCGAACAATTTTGGGGTTTGGAATTCATTAATGGCGTGGAAAATCCTTATTGGGTTACCAATCGAGAGCTGTTCGAGAATAATATGCAGCGTTATACATTCAATGCTACGCTCAAATGGAATGTTACCGATTGGTTGACTCTGTCCGGTCGGGTGCGTACGGACAACACGCGGATGAATTATACGCGTAAAATCTATGCCTCTTCGAATACTCTTTTTGCATCGGAATATGGTAACTACTTGAACCATACAATGAGTCATAATAACCTCTATGCTGATGCCCTTTTGTCCATCGACAAGAGTTTTTTCGACAGAGCGCTTTCCCTGCAATTTAACTTGGGAGCCAGTCTTACGGATGACAAACATTCACTGGTCGGTTATGAGGGACATTTGGCCGGTATTCCGAATAAATTCACTTATAACAATATCGTATCGAGCGACCTGAACACACTACCCGGTCAAGAGAATTACCATGATCAGAGTCAGGCCGTTTATGCCACGTTACAACTGGGTTGGAAAGGGATGCTTTATCTGGATGTGACGGCTCGTAACGAATGGGCTTCGCAGTTGGCTTTTACGGATGAATTGAATATCTTTTATCCTTCAGTAGGCCTTTCTGCCGTGATCTCGTCGATGGCAGATCTTTCGAAAACAGGCATTTCGTTCCTTAAAATTCGGACCTCGTACGCCGAGGTCGGCAACCCGCCGCAGCGTTACATTACGGGACGGAATTATTCGATCAAGGGAGGGGTTGTGACAACCGAAACGATCGCTCCTGCTACGCATTTGCGTCCGGAGCGTACCAAATCTTTCGAAGTAGGTATGAATGCAAAGTTTCTCGACAACAAGATCTGGGCTGACTTTACTTACTATAATACGGCGACTTATAACCAGTTGTTCTGCTATGACGCCCCTCCCTCGACCGGTTACAAGAAGGCCTATTTGAATGCCGGTAAAGTCAATAACTGGGGTATTGAGGCTGTTGCCGGCTATAAGAACACGTGGAAGAATTTCTCATGGTCGACGAGTTTCACTTTTTCGATGAACCGCAATACGATTCGCGAACTGGTTCCCGAAGGAACGATTGATCCCGTAACGGGAGCTGAAGTGAATCTTCCGGAAGTGAATATGGATTTCGGAGGTTATCGGGTTAAGTTGAAAAAGGGCGGCTCTATCGGAGATTTCTATGTGACAGGTCTTAAAACCGATGACAAAGGCAACATTTATGTCGATCCGAACTCGAATACGGTGACGACCGATCCCGACACCTGGATTTATGCAGGAAATACGGATGCGCGTGCCCGTTTGGGATGGAATAACCAGTTCTCCTGGAAAGGTATTTCACTCGGTGCATTGTTCGATGCGCGCATCGGCGGTCGCGGTGTGTCGGTGACACAAGCTTTGATGGACCGCTTCGGGGTTTCAGAAGCTTCGGTTGATGCTCGTGAAAACGGGATTCAGCTTTCGGAACATCAGATGCTTCCTGGTTCCGGAGCTCAGGAGTTCTTTAATAATACAGGCGACGGTATGGGCATGCTGGCTCGTTATGTCTACGATATGGATAACGTGCGTCTGCGGGAGCTTTCATTGGGTTATGACCTGCCTTCGAAATGGTTCCGTAACAAGATGCAGGCGACGGTGTCGCTTGTGGGCCGCAACCTTTGGATGCTTTATAACAAAGCTCCGTTCGATCCCGAACAGACCGCTTCGACAAGCACTTATTATCAGGGAATCGACTTTTTCATGCAGCCAAGTGTCCGTACAATCGGTTTCAGCGTGAGACTTCAATTCTAAAACGATAGAATCATCATGAAAAATACTTTATATAGAACCAAAATTGGTTTGGCTTTCGTTACGGCTTCGCTGTTGACAATGGTATCTTGTACGGGCGATTTCGAGCATTTCAATACCGACCCGAATTCCGCACAGCAAATCGACCCGACTACATTGATCACCTCCATGGAGCTGGATGCAATGTATCCCACTACGGGTGAAACGACGGTTCCTGTGAATAATTATCAGACAGGTTGGAACTTGTTGGCAGACCATTATGCCGGTTACATGGCATGTGCCAATCATTGGGAGGGTGGTATCAATCCACTCGTTTATAATTTGACGAATAATTGGCGCAGTACTGTCTTTTCGGTTGCATTTACGCAAGTGATGCCTGCATGGCTTCAACTCAAAGCGGCCTACGATCAGGGATTGGTTGCCGGCGAGGTGATGGCTGTCGGAGATATTCTGAAGGTTGTGACTCTTCACCGGGCCAGCGATATGTATGGTCCCCTGCCTGTACTCCATTTCGGGGAGGCGCGCTCGCCTTATGATGCTCAAGATGTACTTTACGACCATTTTTTCCAGACGCTCAATAATTCGATTTCCGTTTTGGAAGATTTTCTTGCTACAACGCCCGACAGCAAAGCGTTGGTGAAGGTTGATGCCGTTTATGGCGGGGATTTTGCCAAATGGCTGAAATTTGCCCGTTCGCTCAAACTGCGTCTGGCGATGCGTATCCGCTATGTCGAGCCGGACCTGGCCCTTCAATATGCGCAGGAAGCCATTGAGGGCGGGGTCATCACCTCGACGGATGAGAATGCCTTGTTGCAGACTTATCGCCAGATTACGGTCACCAATCCGTTGGAAATGATTTGGAACTCCTACAACGATGCCCGTATGGGAGCTTCGATGGATTCGTATCTGAATGGTTATGAAGATCCGCGCCGCGAGAAGATGTTCCAACCTGCGACCATTACCGGAGGAGGTTTTCATGGTGTGGTTAACGGTTTGGGGTCGACCGAACAGAAATTTTATACCAAGATGTCCGCTCCAAACATTTTCGGTGAGACTCCGATGCGTTGGCTGCTTGCTTCGGAGGTGGCTTTCCTGAAAGCGGAATTCAAACTGCTGAAAGGCGATAAGAGCGGGGCCAAATCCGATTATGAAGAGGGCATTCGTCTGTCGTTTCTCGAGAACGGATTGTCCGCATCTGATGCTGCCGATTATGCGCAGAGTATGAAGACCCCTGCCCGATTCATAGATATGTCGGAAAATCCGACCAAGTATTCAAAGAATGCATTAGGAACCGTTTCTGTGAAGTGGGCTGAAGATGGAAATGAGTTGGAGCGAATCATTACTCAAAAGTGGATCGCCCTCTACCCTAATGGGATGGAGGCATGGGCCGAGTTCCGTCGCACGGGTTTCCCGAAACTTTTCCCGATTAACGAAAATAGCAACGATCCGTCGATTGACAAAAATAAGCAGATTCGACGGGTGATTTTCCCCAAGAGCGAGTATGCGAACAACGCCGGAGCCGTGAATGCTGCGACGCGCTTGTTGGGAGGACCCGACAGTGGAGGTACCCGACTTTGGTGGGATGCCCGATAAAAGTCGAATAGAAATCACAAATGAATTTCATTATGAAAAATAGTATAAAACATTTTCTGTTGCCGCTCGTTTGTGGAATTGCGTTCATTTCCTGTGAGAAGCAGACCACTCCTGAGCCGGTTCAAATCCAACGTCCGGAATTACAGTCGCCCATCGTACGTGACGATGTTTATTATGCCCGTTTGCGTGCTTACAAGAAAACGGATCACAAACTCGCTTTCGGCTGGTTTGGTTCTTGGACAGCTATTGGCGCTTCAGAACAGAGCCGTTTGCGCAGTGCACCCGACTCGATGGATATTATCTCCATGTGGAGTCAGTGGCACAGTTTGAGCCGGGAGCAGATCGAAGACAAAGCTTTCGTGCAGCAGGTATTGGGGACGAAGGTTGTTTTCTGCATTTCAGCAAAAGATGTTCCCGAAGAGTTCAAGGTTGACGGTCAGATCACCGATGAGTCCCTTAAAGACTATGCCAGGGCATGGGGCAAGGATTCAATTGATAAATATCAATATGACGGTATTGATATTGACTTCGAAACCGCTGCAGACCATTTGGGACCGCTGAATACCACGCCCGGACTGTTTAAGAAGTTCTGCGAAGAGTTGAGCCAATATATCGGTCCTAAATCGGGGACAGGACGTCTGTTCCTGATCGACGGTAACATTGATGCTCTTGATCAGGGTATTGCCGAACTTTGTAATTATGGTGTTTCGCAGGCTTATGGATGCTCGTCTGCGACCATGGGCTATACATCATTGACAAGCCGTACGGCAAGTGCAGAACGGGTGGGCTGGAAAGCCGATCAGCTTATTTTTACTGAAAATTTCGAGTCTTATTGGAAAAGTGGCGGTAGACCTCATACGACCTTATCTGGTGAACAGATGATGTCGTTGCAGGGTATGGCCGATTTTGCGGTAAATGGCACTTCGTGCGGCTTTGGCGCTTATCACATGGAGTATGAATATGGCCATTCGGATATGCCTTATAAATATATGCGTCAGGCGATTCAGTATGCAAATCCGGCCCCGCATGGGGACTATTCGAAAAATTTGGTTACGTTGAACGAGGCAGGCGAGTACGCTTTCGAGATTCCGGTCTTTCCTTCGGGCATGAGTGACGGCATCCGGTTCTCGTTGACGGGCTCGTTGACGGGTGTCCCGACAGCCGATGCCGAGATTCCGCTGGTTGTGGACAACAGTCTGGTGACGGCTTATAACAATTATTATTATACGGAATATAAAACGCTGGATCCCGCACTTATCTCTTTTTCCGGACCGCTTCATTTCGTGGCCGGGTCACAGGATTCGGAAACTCCGGTTATCGTCGGCATTACAGATGTTACGACATTGGGTGATGAGGAATATTTGGTTCCAGTGCGTGTTGATTTCTCAAAGCATTCAGGTTTTTCTGCCAATACCGACAAAGAGGTTTGTTACCTTAAGTTGAAGACGAAGCAGCAGGTTTGTGTTCTGTCGTTTCCTGGAATGGAGCAGGTGACTGAAATCTCTGTGATGCAAGGAGAAGACGGTATGGTCATTGAGAAGAAAGGTTATACGTTGCAATTGCAGGCCTCCATCGGAGTGCCTGTCGATAGCAAATTTTCCATTGTGGCTGATCCTGCCTTAGTTGATAGTTATAACAAACAGCACGGCACGAAATACACCCCGATGTCTGCGAATGATGTAACGCTTCCAGACGAGTTGTTGCTTCCGAAAAATAGTCAGGCGACCACCCCTGTTGAGATTAAGGCTGTTGATTATGAAAAACTGACGTCGGACGGATCGATGGTGGTTTTGAAAGTCGATCTTGGCGGGAATGCGGATTTCAATACCATTGGAGATAAGGATGTTGTTAAATTCGTGGTATTCAAAAAGATGGAAGGGAATATTGAGGAAAATGCTACGCGGGTTCCCGGTACGGTGATTGCGGATATGAGCGGATGGACTTATGATGCTCCGGGTGCAGAAGGGCTCGTCTCTTCGCAAATGTTCGACGGAGCAATAGCGATGAATCAATCAGGCTGGTATATTACAAACGGCTCCGTGACGGCGACTGTCGATATGGTGAATGTTCATACGCTTGCAGGTTTCCGCATCCGTCCCATGTATGGTTTAGGCTATTATAAGGTATTACGGCTTTATGACGTGAAGACGAGCGAAGACGGTCAGCATTGGGTTTCGCAATCGGGGGATTCTTTCGTCTCTTTGGCTTTGAGCGGTGATGATTGGCTGTATGTGAAATTCTATAAGCCTGTTTCTTGCCGTTTTGTCCGAATGACCTATCGTTGCGATAAAGAGAGTGCATCTAATAGTTATGTAGGGTGCAATGAGTTCAATGCCATTGCTTCGAATTAATTGTTAAATACGAAAAAACTATGAACCTGAAATATTTTATTGTTTTTGTCGCAGGTATGGCTGCTCTTGCAGGGTGTCAGGAGGCTTCCGAATACATACCGTCGATTTATATCACCGAGGCACAGCGGCAAGAGGTTAAAACCATTACGATCTCCCAAGCTGGAGAAAAAGCCGAATTTACAGTTTCGGCGGCACAGATTGTCGACCGTGATACGCATGTGTCGTTTGAAGCATGTCCGGAACTGGTTGCGGATTATAATGACAGATACGGACGGACTGCCGTTGTACTCGAAGACTTTACGTTTGCGAAAAAAGAAGTGGTGATTGCTGCCGGTAAAAATGTTTCGGAAAGTGTCGAAGTTGTCGTGAACGAGGAACTGAAACCGGGAACATTCTATTGTCTGCCGGTCAAGATCGCCTCTACGGACGGAGGCATGTCGATCTTGGAATCGTCGAGTAAGCTTTTTCTTGTATTCCGGGCACCGGTTAGGAGTAAAGCGGTCTATATTGGGTCAGGCAACAAGTGCTTTGTTCCGACTTTCCCCGAGCATCCCTCATTTGAAGGATTGAATCTCGAAACGATGCAGGAGGTGACGCTTGAGTGCCGTGTTATGGTCAACTCATTCACGAAGAGCGATCCCTACATTTCGTCGATTATGGGGTTTGAGGGTGATGTTTGTATGCGTTTCGGCGACGTGAAGATCGGCTATGACGTGCTCCAGGTCTGCAAGGGTGATTATCAGCCGGCAGCTATCAATTCTCCTTGTGCTCCGAACCTGTGGTATCACGTGGCCGCCGTGTGGTCGCGCTCTACATTACGTGTTTATATTGACGGAAAGTTTGTTGCTGAGCAGACGCACAAGGGCGAAACTGTCAACCTTGCTGGATACCATAAATTGGGCCGTACTGGAATTGGCTTCAGTTTGGGTGCAGCTTCGGTTTATAACAATAACCGTCCGCTTAACGGTTATTTGGCCGAGGCACGTGTCTGGTCGCGGGCGCTCTCGTCGAATGAAATCGCCAACAACAAGGATTTGGTGGTTGTCGATCCGCAGTCGCCCGGCTTGCTGGCCTATTGGAAGATGAACGAATGCGAAGTGCTTGAAGAGCCTCGTAGAGACCCGATTCTTAATCGCATTTTCTATAATCGGATTGTCGATCAGACGGGCCACGGATATGATGCCTACGGGGAAGGAAGAAATCCGGATTTTATTGACACCAATTGGTAAGCGACATACATTTTTTCGAAATGGTCCTGTTTTTTGAATCCCTATTTTAAGCAACGGACCTCGTTGTACGGAAAAATGCAGTGCTATGTATCGAAGCGGGCGGCCTGCAAGCCGTCCGCTTTTTAATTAAAAAATAAACTATGAAATTACGATATCTGTTTCTTGCCGCAGTGTTGTTTGCCGGGGCATGCAGCCGGCCGTCGGAGACCTTTTCTACGGGAATCATTCCCGTTCCGCAGCATGTGAATTGGGGTGAAGGGACATTCCGTATGCCTCGGACGTTGACTTATGTCACTGATCTTGAGGGGCAGGAAAAAGCCGATCTTGCAGCGTGGATGGAGCGTTCGGTTGCAGGCCGGTTTTTCCCCGTTCCTTTTGTCGAAGCCCTCGAAGGCGATATTCCGGCTCTGCGGTTGCGGATTGCAGATAAAGGTGCCCCCGAGAGTTATCGGCTTGATGTCGTCCGCGACAGCATGACGATTACGGCTCCTGATGCAGCCGGTTTGTTTTACGGTTTGCAGTCGCTGGCGCAGTTGGCAGAGCATACGGGGCAACGTATTCCCGCCGTTACGATCGAAGACGCTCCGCGTTTCGCTTACCGGGGCTTCATGCTCGACGTATCGCGTCATTTCCGGGATAAGGAGTTTGTCAAACGGCAACTCGATCTGCTGGCCCGCTACAAGCTCAACCGGTTTCATTGGCATCTGACCGACGGTGCTGGCGGCGTATCGAGATCAAGAAATATCCCGAGTTGACGGATTTTGCGGCTTGGAGGCCCTATTCCTGTTATACGGAGTGGTATTACGGCGACCGGCGTTACTGTCATCGGGATGATCCTGCGGCCGAAGGCGGTTATTATATGCAGGAGGAGATCCGCGAGGTGGTTGAATACGCTCGCGCCCTGCATATCACCGTGATTCCCGAGATTGAGATGCCCGGGCATAGCGAGGAGGTGCTGGCAACCTATCCGCAACTTGCCTGCAGCGGCAAGCCTTATGTCAATAAGGACTTGTGTATTGGCAATGAAGAAACCTTCGAATTTCTGAAGAATGTGCTTTCGGAAGTCATTGAACTTTTTCCCTCGGAATATATCCATATTGGAGGTGATGAAGCGGACAAGGCGAGTTGGGCGACATGTCCGCGCTGTCGGACTCGGATGAGGCAGGAAGGACTGGAAGATGTTGACGGATTGCAGAGCTATCTGGTGCATCGTGTTGAGGTGTTTCTTAACGGTAAGGGACGCCGTTTGCTGGGCTGGGACGAGATTCTGCAAGGCGGATTGGCTCCGGACGCTACGGTGATGTCGTGGCGAGGTTCCGAGGGCGGTATTGCAGCCGCCCGTGCGGGACATCAGGCCGTGATGACTCCCAATAGTTATTGTTACCTTGATTATTGCCAAGATGATCCTACGCGTGAACCGCCGGCTGCTGCGGCTTTCGTCACGCTTGAAAAGGCTTATTCCCTGGATCCGGCTCCCGATTCGCTCGGCGTCGATGTAGTGCCGATGATCCTTGGTGTGCAGGGTAATTTGTGGTGCGAGCATGTGCCGACCGGGGAACATGCCGAGCATATGATATGGCCGCGCTTGATGGCTATTGCCGAAGTGGGGTGGAGCCTTCCGGAACGCAAGGATTACGATGATTTTCATGCCCGCGTACTCGATGCCGTGGCGTGGATGCAAGAGAGGGGATATCATCCTTTCGATCAGAAGAATGCCGTAGGGGACCGTCCCGAATCAATCGAACCTGTTCTGTGCCTCTCGACAGGCAAACCGGTTGTTTACCATACGCCTTACAGCCCGAAATACGCGGCTGTGGGCGATGGCTCGCTGACCGACGGGCTGCGCGGAGACTGGAATTACGGCGACGGCCGCTGGCAAGGCTGGCTCGATACAGACATTGATCTGGTGGTTGATTTGGGGGAATGCTGTTCAGTGAAACATATTGCCGCAGACTTTATGCAGGGATTCTATGCTGATATTTGGATGCCTCGGGCGGTTGAAATTTCTGTTTCGAACGATAATAAGGCGTATACGATGCTTGCGACCGTTGAGAACGACGTGCCGTTCGATTTCAGACAGGACTGTTACCGGACGTTTGGCTGGACGGGTGAATCCCAAGGACGTTATATTCGGCTGAAAGCCTTTCATAACGGACATCCTGGCGGATGGATTTTCACCGATGAGATAATTGTGGAGTAATACATTGATCCTACAGAAATGAATCTTTCTTCGCGTTCACCCCTTCGGTGGGTTCCGAGTTTGTACTTTGCGATGGGGCTTCCGTTTGTGGTTCTGAACATGGTTTCTGCGGTTCTGTACAAGGACCTGGGGATCTCGGATGCTCAGATCGCGTTCTGGACCTCTCTGATCATGTGGCCATGGACGATCAAGTTTCTGTGGAGCCCTTTTTTGGAGCTTTACCGGACGAAGAAGTTCTGGGTCGTGGGGAGCCAGTTGTTGAGCGGCGTTCTGTTCGGCGTCGCGGCCCTTTCGCTTCACCTTCCGCTGTTCTTCGCGGTCAGTGTTGCTGTCTTTGCGGTCGTTGCCTTCAGCGGGGCGACGCACGACATCGCGGCCGACGGAGTCTACATGTCGGAGCTATCGCCTGCGTCCCAGGCGAAATACATTGGCTGGCAGGGAGCGTTCTACAACCTTGCGAAACTGGTCGCCACGGGCGGTCTGGTGTGGCTTGCGGGGTGGCTTTACGAGGGTTTCAGCACCTCGGGGACCGCATCGTTCGACGCTTATGTCCGTTCGTGGACGGTCGTTTTGCTGCTCCTGTGCGTCACGCTCGTCGCTTTGGGCCTTTACCATCTCCGCGCGCTTCCTTCAGGCGGTTCGGCTTCAGAAGGCCGCTCGCTGCGGGATGGCCTGTCGGGCCTGAAAGAGGTTATCGCGGCGTTCTTCACCAAACGGCATATCTGGTACTATATCGCCTTCATCATCCTGTACCGGTTGGGCGAGGGCTTCGTGATGAAGATCGTGCCGTTGTTCCTCAAAGCCGATACGGCTTCGGGCGGTCTGGGCCTCACGAACCAGCAGATCGGCCTTTACTACGGGACATTCGGTGCCGGGGCTTTTCTTTTGGGTTCGCTGCTGGCGGGCTACTATATCGCACACCGGGGCCTGCGACGCACTCTTTTCATATTATGCTGTATCTTTAATATCCCGTTCGCGGTCTATGCGCTGCTGGCATGGCTGCAGCCTCAGTCGATGTGGATCGTGGGCGGGGGCATCGTGCTGGAATACTTCGGCTACGGGTTCGGATTCGTGGGCCTTACGCTGTTTATGATGCAGCAGGTCGCTCCGGGGCGTCACCAGATGGCGCACTACGCTTTTGCTTCGGGTATTATGAACCTCTCGGTGATGCTCACGGGCATGGCTTCGGGCTTTTTGAGCGATCTGATGAGCTACCGGATCTTCTTCCTCGCGGTGATGCTCGCCACCATTCCGGCTTTTGTGATCACCCGGCTGGTTCCCTTTACCTATGACGACAAACCAAACGACAAATAATTTATATGGATACACTGAAAATTGCGGGCGCGAATCAGCCCGATATGCCGTGGGAGGATCGTCCCGCAGGCTCCAAAGAAGTGATGTGGCGCTATTCGGCCAATCCGATCATCCCGCGCGACGCGCTTTCGACGTCGAACAGCATTTTCAACTCGGCGGTCATTCCCTTCAAGAAAGGCAAGTATAACTATGCGGGCGTTTTCCGGTGCGACGACACGAACCGCCGGATGCGCATCCACGTAGGCTTTTCGGTCGACGGCCTTCGGTGGGAGATCGAGGAGTCCGACTTCCGGCTGGAGGGTGCGGACTCGGAGATCGGGCAGTGGGTCTACGGCTACGATCCTCGCGTTGCGAAGATCGGCGACAAATACTACGTTACGTGGTGCAACGGCTACCACGGGCCGACGATCGGCATTGCGTGGACGGATGACTTCGAGACGTTCCACCAGCTTGAAAACGCATTTCTTCCCTATAACCGCAACGGGGTTCTGTTCCCGCGCAAGATCGGGGGCCGGTTCGCGATGCTGTCGCGTCCGAGCGACACGGGTCACACGCCCTTCGGGGACATCTTCTATTCGGAGTCTCCGGACATGGAGTTCTGGGGCCGCCACCGTCATGTGATGTCTCCCTCGGCGTTCGAGGTTTCGGCGTGGCAGTGCATGAAGATCGGCGCGGGCCCCGTTCCCATCGAGACCTCGGAGGGCTGGCTGCTGTTCTACCACGGGGTGCTTCGCTCGTGCAACGGCTATGTCTACGCCTTCGGCTCGGCATTGCTGGATTTGGAGGAGCCGTGGAAGGTCACGGCCCGCAGCGGTCCCTATCTGATTTCGCCGCGCGAAACGTACGAATGCATGGGCGACGTTCCGAACGTTAGTTCCCGTGCGCTGCGCTGCACGATCCCGCGACGGGGCGCGTGGCCGTCTACTACGGATGCGCCGACACGGTTACGGGCCTTGCGTTCGGCTATATCCCCGAAATCATCGACTTCACGAAGCAAAACTCGATCCTCTGATGCGACTGCGACGAACGCTGCTTACCCTGGCGCTCGCCGCAGCCGTTTTCGCC
>ERZ860009.405-NODE-405-length-19925-cov-1.474736_pt1 | contig 19925 bp, 20 predicted proteins | sample MGYA00510114_ERZ860009 | MGnify/ENA primary metagenome ERZ860009 (study PRJEB30046, sample SAMN00715177) | human gut metagenome | study: EMG produced TPA metagenomics assembly of the A metagenome-wide association study of gut microbiota in type 2... | reverse complement strand
CCGCCCCACCCCTGCCACAGCCACCGGAGATTACGGTTGCCTCCTTTGACCACAGCTACCTGTGCCACTTTGGACACACAGAGTTTCTCTCCCTGACCCCGGCCAAGCGCCTGGCAGCCGCGCCGCCGGGGTTCTCCTCCACCAGCTGCAGGGGATTTTAGTCTCTTCCACAGAAATTTCCTGGAAACTTTAAATACCGCTGCGGTATTCACGCGGACTGCACCCCTGCGTCTTTTTAAATACAAAACTGAAATAATGAGGATCTTTGTACCCCACCTGTGCGGCAATTTCCGATGTCGGAAGTTCCGTACTTTTCAGTAGCTTTTTTGCCTTTTCCATACGTTTTTCCGAAATATATTCGGTAAATGTCTTCTGCATATTCTGACTGAAGACAGAACTTAAATAATTAGCGCCCACCTGTACCTCGCACGCAACGGTACCCAGCGATAAATTCTCACTCGTGTAATGCTCATCAATATAAGCAAGTGCTTTTTTTAACGTTTTACTGCTCAGATTGGTGTTCTGTTCATCACGCAGATCGATTGCCGTCTGTAAAATACTCAGGAAATATTCAAATACCTCGTCCTGCTGCACATGCACATTGGTTCCGTATTTGCCGATATGCGCCAGAAATTCTTCTTTTGTCACACCGTTTCGCTCCATAAACGCAATCGCCGTAAACCGGATATTAAGCACAACATAGTCACGGAATATCACGGAATGTATTACCTCGGATATGCTCTGCAGATAAGACTCTACAAAGTTGTATACTTCTTTGCTGCTTCCTTTTGCCAGAAATTCCGAGATAATTTCCGGTGACATTTTTGTTGCATCTACTTCCGCAATCTGCGTGTCATCCTGCGCCGGCAGATAACTTTTTAATGTCTCTTCCGAAAGTACATGCATTTGCGGATACAAAAAACGATATGCACCATAATGATTTACACGATCATAACACTCTTTCAGCATCGACAGCCGTTCCACAGGTGTTCCCACAACAACATACCAGTCTGCATTGGCGTTTTGTGACTCGCAGTTCATCTGGATCTGTGCAATCGCCCGCTGTGTATAATCTTCCATTTCCTCCGCATCGCATTTGACTAAAACCCCATAACAGTTGACGTTCCAGCGAAACAGGATATATTGCGGAAAACGCAGAAAATACTGCAGAATTTCTTCCTGCAGGTGCACAAAAGTATTCATCTCCCGCTCGGAACCATTCTCTTTTTCCTGCTGCACGTACAAAAACAGCAGATTGTAACACGATGCTGACAGATCCAGCGACCATTTGGCAGCTTCATCATAAATTTCTGTTACACAAAGCTCGCCTTCTAACACCTGCTCAAAGAAATGCCTTATGGAAAACTGCTCATATTCGTGCATTTCGTTTGCCAGTTTGCTCTGAAAATCTTCCTGCTCCTGCTCTGCCTCGATTTTTTCTTTTAATTCCTGCAGCACCTTGCGCAGACTCATTCTCGTAACCGGTTTCAGAATATACTGATCCACGCCAATGGAAATTGCTTCTCTCGCATATTCAAAATCATCATAACCGCTGATAATGAGTATCTTTGTCTTCGGGAATTCCTCCCGCACAATCCGGCTGAGTGACAGCCCGTCCATAAACGGCATCGTAATATCGGTAATCAGTACATCCGGCGTGTCTTTCGAATCAGCGGCAGTGCAACTTCACCGTCTGCTGCCTCCCCGACAAACCGATACCCATACTGTTCCCAGGGAATCCGGTCCCGCAGCCCCTCACGGATAACGGTCTCATCTTCCACCAAAAATACTTTTAACATTTGTTTTATCCCCTTTAATACACTCTGTCTCCCAAAACAGAAAGCACATTTTTTTGTGTATACACTTTTTCTTCTACATAATTAATTTTGTCTACCGGCTCACCGTCTCCCAGCCGGTTGATAATTTCCTGTATGTATGTTCCCTGCAACGGATTACATTCAATATCCACATTGATCACGCCGGACTTTACTTTTTCAAGTGCACTCCTCGTTCCGTCAAAAGAAATCAGCGTAATATCGCCTCCCGTCCCGGTCGTCTTTCCGGCCGCACGAATTGCCTCGATTGCACCAAACGTCATATCATCATTCTGCGATACAACCACATCAATATCTTTATATTTCTGCAGATATTTTTCCATCACTTCTCTGCCTTTTGCCGTGGTAAAATCAGCATCGTCGGAATCCAGAATTTCCCAGTTCGGATGCGTCTTTGCAATCTCTGCAAACCCTTTTGTGCGCCCTAACGTTGCAGATGCATTAGAAGTCCCCCGCAGTACCACGATATGTACCGTTTCCTTTTGATCAAATTTCTTCCCCTTCAGGTCTTCCTCCAGCCAGCGCGCGGCATTTCTTCCTTCTTCCGTAAAATCGGAACCGACCCACGCCGTATACAGCGATGGATCACAGCTGACATTCCGATCCATGACAATCACCGGAATATCAGCCTCTTTTGCTTCCTGCAGCACGGTTTCCCACCATCCTCCACAATGGGTGAAAAGACAATATAATCCACACGCTGCGAAATATAACTGCGAATTGCTTTAATCTGGTTTTCCTGTTTTTGCCTAGCATTGTTAAACAGTAAAAAATAACCGTTTTCTTTGCACATGCCTGTTGGATGGATGCCGAATTTGCGGTACGCCACATGGACTCGCTGCCAAGCTGTGACACCCCTACCACAATTTGATTCTGACTGGGAATCTCCTGCTCTGCCGTACTTTGAATATCTATCATTTTTCCACAACCTGCCAGAAAAAGCACCAGCATCAAACACCCGATGACCGGTATCCATCTGCCTTTCTTTTTCATGTTATCGCCTCCCCTGTTACGTTGTGCACCGCCGGAATCACGATCGTCACCTGCGTCCCTTCCCCCGGTCTGGATGCAATCTTTACCCCATATTCCGCGCCAAAATACATGTGCAGGCGTTCATTGACGTTTGCGAGTCCAAAGCCACGATCCGTCTGTTTGCATGGCTTTTCAATCTCTTTTTGCAAATCCTGCAGATCGGCTTCCTCCATCCCCACGCCGTCATCTGTCACCGTCAATATCAGCAGATCCTGTTTCTTTTCTCCACGGATACAGATCTGTCCTTTGGAGCGCTTGCATTTGATCCCATGATACAGTGCATTTTCTACGATTGGCTGCAATGTCATTTTAGGAATCTGATAGCCATAGAGCTCCGGATCTATTAAAATATGATATTCCATAATATCATGATAACGGGTCTCCTGAATCTGCAAATAACTCCTGACATGCTGTTCCTCCATGCGGATACTGATAAATTCCTGACCATGACTGAGTACAAGTCTGAAAAAATCAGACAGGGTAACAACCATTTCCGTTGCCTGTTCTGTCTCGTTACACTCAATCAGCCACACAATCGTATCCAGTGTGTTGTATAAAAAATGGGGATTAATCTGCTCCTGCAGCAGACGTAAATCTGCCTTCCGCATTTTCTGTTCATCCTCACGCACCTTATTCACCAGAATCTGTATATTTTCCGCCATATCGTTAAATCCGTGTGCAAGCACCGCCACTTCATCGTGCGATTTTACGTGTGTCCGCACAGCAAAATTTCCCTCCGAAATCTCTCCGGTCGCATTGTAAAGCTGTCTCAGCGGGCGTAATATTCCGGACGTAACAAAAAAACCTGCGCCCCCGACAACAATCCCCAGTGCCGCAAGAACTACAGCAAACACAATAACAAATGTGTGGATCTGCTGGTTTAAGGTGTTTGTCACAGCCTCCATGTAATTTGTCTGATAATAAATATAGTACTGAATGTCCTCCTGAATCAGTTCTGTCAGGATATAGATATTGTCATCCAGCTGCCGGATGTTCTCATCGTAGCGATCACCCTTTTTGACATTTTCTGCAATATCATCCACACGGTTTTTGAGTGTATCTACATTGCGCAGCAGACTATCCAGCCACATACGGCTTTCATAATCACTCGTCACATCCCGCAAACCGGTACAGCTCTTCTTCAGGTTCCGGATAAGCACATACGGGTCTTTAAGCGTCTCATCATTTGCAATGTTGTCCATCGAAACATATCCCACAACGACTTTGTAAAGACTTTCATCCATCTGTTCTTTGAATTGAATATTGTAGGTGTTTGCAATGGTAAGACGATCCACAATCTCATGATATGTCTGGTTGTAATTAGCTATGGAAATTAACAGATATACTGCAATCAGCAGAAATGGCAACATTGATACAGACAGCAATAACAGCAGCTTGCTCCGAATGGAAAACGCTACCTTCTTCGTTCTTCTTTTCTTTTTCATACCCCACCTTTATTTTGATATACCTCTCCCTGTCTCCTTGTTGATTATATACCCAATTATGCAAAAGGTCAAAACCCGTCTGCCTGGCTATTGACTTTTGTTTTTGCCCGGGATTATAATCGTGTTTGCCAGTAAACAGGATAAAAAGAAGGTTTTATAACTATGAAAATAAAGCAGAAAAATACAATTGATATGACCCACGGAACACTGTGGAATAAATTACTGATTTTTGCTCTGCCTCTGGCTGCCAGCAGCATCTTACAGCAATTATTTAATTCTGTGGATACCGCAGTAGTCGGCCGTTTTGCAAGCAGCCGTGCATTGGCGGCCGTGGGAAGCAACAGTTCGCTCATCGCCCCGATGCAAATGATTAATCTGTTCATCGGAATTTCGCTCGGTTCCAACGTAATTATTTCCCGCTACATCGGACAGAAAGCCGAAGAACATGTAAAAGCGGCAATTCACACCGCCATCGTTGTCGCTTTATGCAGCGGCATTTTCGTGCTTGTACTGGGGCAGTTCATTGCCAGACCGGTACTGACACTGATGGGAACTCCAAAAGATGTTATCGATCTGGCAGTTTTATATCTGCGGATCTATTTTCTCGGCATGCCATTTATCATGCTTTATGATTTTAGTTCCTCAATCCTGCGCAGCATCGGTGACAGCCGCCGCCCGCTGTATGCCCTGATTGTCGCCGGAATCATCAATACCGGACTGAACCTGATTCTTGTCATTGTATTTCATCTGGGAGTATCCGGTGTCGCAATTGCCACCGTTGTTTCTAATATTGTAAGTTCCGGTATTCTGTTTTATATTTTACTGCATGAACAGGAACCAATCCGTGTCAGACTCTGTGGCTTGTCCATTGACTGGGGCGAACTGAAAAAAATTCTGATCATTGGTGTTCCTGCGGCCTGCAGGGCATGGTCTTTTCCCTTGCCAACGTCTGCATCCAGAGCATGATTAACAGTTTTGGATCAAACGCTATCGCAGGATCTGCAGCTGCACTGAACTTTGAATTTTTTGCGTATTTTATGGTAAACGCATTTGCCCAGACTACCGTTACTTTTACGAGCCAGAATTACGGTGCCGGAGATTTTCAGCGGTGCAAAAAAGTATACCGTCTCTGCATGATTTTTTCCGTGATATTCTGCGGCCTGTTATCCGGTGTTTTTGTACTCGGCCGGGACTTTTTCGTTCGCCTGTACACAACCGATCCGAATGTCCTGACTTTTGCCGTACAACGCCTTCTGATCGTCACCACACTGGAACTTCTGACCTCCACTTACGAGATCAGCGGCGGTGCCATGCGTGGCTTTGGCCATTCCCTGACACCGGCTCTGATCACCGTGGTCGGCTCCTGCGTGCTGCGCCTTATCTGGATCAACACCGTCTGCCGTGCCGTACATGAATTCTGGGTTGTTATGATTATCTATCCGATTTCCTGGGTACTGACCGGTACGGTTATGATCACGGCGTATCTGCTTCTGCGGCGGAAACTAATGCGTTAAGCATCGGATCTGGCAAATGCATTCTTCATCTGTCCACACAGTTCAAACAGAACTTTATCGAGTGTATCACCGGCTTCTTTTTTTACCATATCTGCCACCGCATTGTTTGCTTCTGTCTTAAGTGCCATGCGCTTTCCTGCGTCGGTTTCTTTTTCCAGCAGCTTATCATAATGATTGATAATCTCATGTCCTTTAGACAGCACTTTCTCCTGATACCGCTCGACATGGAACACCGATTTCTTATAAGAGGCATCTGCCATCGCACCAATCATCCGGCTTACCCAGTAAAAATTATCCGTAGAAACTTCTGCTGTCGTATTGGCCACATATTCCGGAGTTTTCTCCACCTGTGCATAAAACGGCACCATGGCATTAAAGGCATTGGAACCATACGCAACCCATTCCAGTACATTGGATCCTCTCCATGCTCCGGGCGGATATGTACCAGACCAACAAAATCATTGCGGTTGATACCGATGGAACGATACATGCCGCGCTGCCCCGGATCTCCATACGCTCCATATGGATCGTAAGGTGTTCCCTGATAATGCGAAGAAAGCACATATTTCACATCTTCCACCGTAATCTTGCGCTCCGGTACCAGTGTCCATGGCAGATCATCGGACTCCGGTGTAAAATCCGCATCCGGTCCATCCCAGTTGTATGTGTGTGGATTCAGGCAGCGCAGCATATACCACGCACGCGGTGTATTGTACACATGATCTGCATCGTCATGGCTGCCAAAAGCTTCGCGCGGATTCAGAGTGCCATCCATGGAAAGATTCAGGTGATTATTCGCAATAAACTCCCGCATATCTGAAGAACACATATGATTTTCCTGCATGGTAAATGCATCATCCAGATCAAATGCATCAATTCCAAGCTGATTTGGCATAACCACATACGCATCATCCGGCACACGGCGTGCAATCCAGTGATGTCCGCCAATGGTCTCCATCCACCAGATTTCATTCTGATCGGAAAAGGCAATTCCATTCATTTCATAAGTACCATAGGTTTCCAGAAGTTCTCCCAATCGCTGAACACCCTCTCTTGCATTGTGGATATAAGGAAGTACTAACGATACAATATCTTCCTCTCCAATCCCGTTTTCCACCAGTGGATCTGCACCGAGTACACGTGGATTAGATGTGATCGTCTCGGTTGCCGTCATTCCGGTCCGCGCCTCATTGACTCCACACGCGCCCCAGACTCCCTTTCCTTCCACCGCATTTGGCATAGCTGTATAGCAAAGTGGATTTTCCGGAAGCGGAATTTCCACGGAAGAAAGTACCGCTTTGTATACACGCGGCTGCTCCTTTGGCTGCACCACAATCATTTTCTTTGGCGTAAAGTGATCATTTCCACCCGCATCATCATTCCTTGCAATCATGGTTGAACCATCATAGGTTGCATTTTTTCCTACTAATATCGTTGTACAAGGCATATTTTTTGTCTCCTTTTCTTTCTATTTGCCATTACATTTTTATTTCCGGTTGCCAGACGGACAGTTCTTCTTCATTTTCATAATAAATATGATAATCTTCTCTCATGGAAGCTCCCTTATAAAATATCCTGCTTCTTTCATGGCTTTTGCGAACTTCTCCACCGGCATCTCTGCCTTTGTTGCTGCAATCTCAAGAGACAGTGTTCCGTCCTGCACCAATGAAAAAAGCATATCATTACGGCCCTTTTCCATCATTTCATTGTCTCTCATAAGTAACGTCATGTATTCCACCTTCCATTCCTCATGTTTTTTTGCCTTCAGAACAGCATTTTCAAGCTTATTCACGAATTGGCTATTGCCTGTCTGTCCTGTCGTAAGCCAGTTTAAAAAGTCCTTCATTTCATCCGATACATCATCTGCATGCCCACCGGCACACAAGAATATTTTCGTTGACTCATCTCCCAATACAAGTTCTGGTATCTCTTTACATTGATTTTCAAATGTGTACTTGTGTAACCCCTCCTGAAATTGATCAAATGGACAAATAAAGATCACATAGCTCTTTTTCAGTTCTTTATAATCCGCACCCCTTTCAAGTAAATTTAAATCTATCATTCCCTGATAATATCTCGTACGCTTCGGAAGATTATCTTTTTTGCTCGTCTGCATTTCACAATCATACACAATCCCGGAATCATCCTCGCTGTACACATCAAATCGTATGCCCTTTCCATCAGCCGTCATTTCTATTGGTTTCTGTTGATCAAGTCGGGTGAAAGCACCTACTTTCTTTCCAAGAATAAGTTCTAACAACTCGTGACAGAGTTCCGGGTTCGTTGTCATTACTTTACAGAACATAAAATCATCTGTAAACGTTAAGTCATCATACTTTTTTGCATTTGCCATATCATTCTTCTCCTTCTTCCTTTTGTGAATAGAGAAGACACTGGGAGCATCGATATTGTTATGAAAGTCTTTTTTATAGTATAACATACACTATTAATTAAGCAATCATTCATCCGCAGAAACAAGCCATTTTCCCAAATGCCATCCCATATTTAATTGTTAAAACTCGTGGTATTGTAAGCACCTGAACTTCTTGTGCTTTAAACGATTTGTCCAGCCTGTTTTTGACTGAATTTGATTGGTGTGAGTTTTGTAAATATAGAATAACGTATCTATCTGTTCTCGTCAACTCATATTTACAATTGTAAATTTTCCACTTTCGGAAGTGGCTGGAAAACAGGTGCAGTTACAACACCTATTTCCCAAATTTTTATCTTTATTTCAAATAGAAGACGCGGTTTTCTTTTCTTGGAATAACATCCGGATAATCCCCGTCCACATAGCCGAGCGCACAGTGTCCGATTCCCTCATATTCATCCTCAATCCCAAGGGATGCAAGCAGTTCCCTGCCCCAGCTGCTTTCAAATTCCTCTTTCGCACGGTGAATCCAGCAGCTGCCGATTCCCAGATCATGGGCTGCAAGCATCAGGTTTCCCATCACAAGACTGCCATCATAAACATGTGTCGGCCAGTCTTTTTTTCCTAAAACGATGAGCATTGCCGGTGCGCCGTAAAACGGATCACCCTCACTTCCCATGATTTCTGCATTTTTCTTTGCGATTTCATCGCGCTTCTCTTTGTTTGTCACCTGAATGATGATGACATTCTGTGCGCCTCTGCCGTTTGCCGCATAGGTTCCCGCTTCAATGATCTGGTCTAAAATTTCCTGTGGGATGGCATCCGGTTTGAATTTGCGGATGCTTCTTCTGGTTTTCATTCTTCTAATACGTTGCTCATTTTGGTTTCCTCCTGTCAGTCTTCTTTTGTTAATTGCTCAATCACACACGTATGCGTTTTTGTCTCTCTGTTGTAGTTGATTCCGGCAAGGAGCAGATTTCCCCGATACTCCTTTAAGGCATCTGTATAGTGCCGGTCTTTGATCTGCGCAATGGCTCCCTGTGCGGATTTTTCCCATTTCAGTTCAATCACAACCGCCGGTTTGTCTGCATGCATTTTTCTTGGAATAAAACACAGATCCGCGAACCCTTTTCCTGTCGGAAATTCCCTTATGATCGTGTAGTATTCCCGTGCAAAATAAAACGCCAGATTGATCGTACATGCCAGCGAATTTTCATTGTTGTACTGCAAAATGGAAATCTCACGATGCGCTTTATCAATGCCTGCTGCCACTGCCTCTTCGTCCTGCATCCATAACGCTTCCAGCAGATTTTTCGACGCTTCGACAGAATCAATCACCTCATGCCAGTCCATGGTACTGATTGCATTTACATATTCCTGTGACACTTCTTTGTTTGGAATCGACACCGTTTTGTCCATCCAGTGATAACTCAGATAACCCAGATGAACCAGGAGTGTCAGAACATCATCCCGGTTCTGGAATGTTGTCATATCATTGGAAAATGTCCCTGTATTGATTTCCACACGATCCCCGGCAAGCATCCGCACAATGGCATCTTTTAACCCGTCAAAATTCATCTGGATATAAATTTTTAATGCCTCATATGTTTCGGTCTGATTCCAGTAATTATCATACAGACCGCTTAACATTGCATCGACCACTGATTTCGGGCTGTACATGGAATAGATTTTGGGGTTTTCTCCGTCCATTGCGACAAGTTCATAGCCATCATACCACGCCTGCGCTTCTTCAAAATTGCGCTTGTATGTTGCGCACAATGCGTGCACTTCCTCTTCGGTAAAACCGAAAAACTCCGCCATCTCGCGTGGATTGGTCATGGAATATTCCGTAAACATGTTGAGTGCCGAATGCGAACCGTATTTTTTTATCGGTAAAATTCCGGTCATGTAGGCAAGTGCCACATATTCCTGATCTTTCATCCATACCCGCAGGAAATCCAGATATTTTTTTTGCGCCTCTTTATCCTGCTTGTACTCGCGGAACAGACAGTCCCATTCGTCGATCAGTATGATAAACGAGCACTTCGTATGTGCATATACGTCTTTCATCGCAAACACCAGACTGTCTTCTCCATCCATGACATAATCAGGATATCCTCTTTTCAGATCTGCAATCATGCGTTTTTGAAAAACCGCAAGCATTTCATCCATACTGTGCGTCATGCTTAAAAATTCCTGCATATTCACTTTCAGCACATCATATTGATTCCGGTATTTCTGATAAGTCTCTGCCTTTGCAATCTGCAGAGTATCAAACAACCGCGCCGTATCGACGCTCTGATCGTAATATGCTGCCAGCATATCCGTCGCCATAGATTTTCCAAATCGCCGCGGACGGCTGACACAAATATATTTCTGCCGTGTGTCAACAACCGCATTAACTTTTTCGATTAACCCATTTTATCTACATAAATTGCGGAATTTAAGCTCTCCTCAAAGCCTTTGCAGCCCGGATTCAGATAACTTCCCATGCCTAACACCTCCGTAATGTCATTCGTAACCATCCACCATTTTACCAACAAACCGTTACGACCAGATTCCTGTCTCTAGCATACCACAAACATTCTGTCTTTGCACTTATATTCCTTCTGATATTCTATTCATAATTTTACAAATACTTACTGTTCATTGATGTTTTCTGTCCATAATACTTTTTCATATTTTATGAATATGGATTCTATGAAAAACCGGGACATATGGAAAAAATTTGTATATTATGTCCTGCTTTTCCTGTCAGCTGGGACATATGCGGAAAAAGTTCTTATTATGTCCTGCTTTTCTTGTCAGCTGGGACATATGCGAAAAAAAGCTCTTATTATGTCCCATACAAATGTCATAACAGGACATTTGTAGCATCTTCTCGTCCATATGTCCCGTTAGACTTTTACAGAAGGACTTTTTTATTATCTTTTTGTCTATATGTCCCATACAGATATCACAGCAGAACATTTCAGGCACCTTTTCATCCATATATCCCATTTGTCTTACACAAAGGGATATTTTTGCCCTTTTTTCTTTATATGTCCTATTTTGTTCTTCTGGCAGACTTTTTGCATAGAGGAGCTATAACTACAAATATTGATAAACTTAACAGGCGGCAGAAATCATCTGCCGCCTGCTATATAACGTATGCTGTTACACTTATAAAATTGCTGTTTCCAAAAAATGCTGAATGTCCTGAAATGAAGAAAAAACAGCAGTCGCCTCTCCAGTATCCTGTTTTATTCCTGAGCCAGTATAACCAATCACATCAATTCCTGCCTGTATTGCCGCATGAATACCGGTTGAGGAATCCTCAATTGCAACAACCTCATCTTTTTCAGCCTGCAATAACTGTATCGCCTTTAAGTACCCATCCGGATAGGGCTTTCTTTTTTCACACATATCCCCACATACAATAACTGAAAAATAATCTGTCATTTTGATCCGGTTTAAAGCCGTAATAATATACTTCGCGCTCGTTGATGTTACCAATCCGGCTTTCAGATTCCGTTCCTTCATCCATTGAAATAATTCCTGTAATCCCGGCATGGGACAGATGGCATCATTTTCATAGGTATTTCCCATCTCTTTTCTTCTTTTCTGGTACATTTCCCATGAAACACTTTCTTTCGACCGGCTCAAATAATGCAATATTTTTTCACGGCTGTTAACTCCAATAAATCCTTTTAACTCTTCGTGATCCATATATACACCAAACGATTTGAGAGTTTCCTGCAGATAATGTGCATTTTGAGGTTCCGTGTTTACAATAACACCATCAAAATCAAAAAGAATATATTGTTTCTTCATATAAATCTATCCTTTAGTTATGCCAGCAGCCGTGATGCTTTTTCCTGAATCCATGCTATTTCTTCTTCCGAAAGATCACAAAAATCACTGTTTTCCATAGAGCAATTGGAATCTTGTACATATACTATTTTTGTATCTTTCTGGGTGATTGAATAAAACCAGCATTCTGCCGGAACATTATATACTTTTCCCTGCTCCATCAATGTCAGATCAATAGAAAAACCATTTTCCTTTTTTTCTGCGGTAATCAGAATCGCTTTACCATGTACAAGAATAAACTGCTCATCGGTCGAATGATGGATCTCCAAGTGTTTAATCCCATTAATATCATTGTCCGGTTTCCAGTTTTTAATACATACAAGCCACTTTGGATTTTTATAGACACATAAAATTCCCTCTTCGTTATTTTCATACATATCTGGTTTCATACTTATACCTCCCTAAATTTCTGTTCTTCCTGTAATTGGTACTCCATATCCAAATGCACCTTCTTTTGCGCACATCTTTGCGGCAAACTCCGATGCCTTTTTCATTGCATTTTGAATTTTTACATACATCTGTTCATCTGAACCATCTAAAATCTTATGTTGTGGGGAATTTTTTAACATATCACTTAGGAATGCCGCAAAATAAGAATCTCCCGCTCCCATAGTATCTATAACATCCTCTGCCAATACTGCTTTTGTATATAAAAATTTATCTTTATATAATACATAAGAGCCTTCTTCTCCGACAGTTCCAAGAACAACAGAAACACCATATTTCTGTGCCTTTTTCATTTCTCTCTCCCGTTCATCTTCTGACAAATGTGCACATGACATAATTGCAACAGTTACATACGGACATACATCCCTCAAATACTCATCTGTCCAGCGCATTGAAAAATCATAGGCAATCGGAACCTTTGTCTGATACAATTTTGAAAGATCCTGTTCAATATAGCTGTTAAGATTTGTGTAAATCAAATCATATTGCTGAATATAATCCATATCTTCTTCGTTGAAATCAAATGCATGATCTTTTGCAATTCCACCTTTATTTGAGCCAAGAAAAACACGGTCTGTTTCTTTCAGTGTTACCAAAGCGAAACCGTTTTCTCCCTGAAAATGCCGGCAATGCGTATCATCAATCTCTAATTTTTTTAATGTCTCCTGCACACATTCAGCTACTTCATCATTACCGTATTTTCCAAGATATGCCGAATTGACACCATTCCATTTTGCATATACGCTGTATTGACACATTGTCCTCCCGGATACATTTTCCCACGAGATAAATATTTATCACATACATTATCTCCAATCGCTATAATTTTTGGTTCTTTCATAGATTTTCTCCTTATGTTTTAAAATACTACTGCTCCTATCAAAATTGCTGACACTACTGAAACTACAGTACATACAAGGCCAGGAAGCATATAGCTGTGATTTAACACATATTTTCCAATTTTTGTTGTTCCCGCGGTATCAAACGCAATTGCTGCAACGCACTGACCGGAAGCAGGAATAAAATAATTTGATGAACATGCAATCCAGCCAGCAACAATAATATTTGCCGGAAGCCCTAATGCAATACCAATTGGAACCATAATCATTGTAGAGGATGACTGACTTGTTGTTATTGCCCCAACAATAAACACTGCTATGATATAAATCCATGGATGTTCATTCGTGAGAACTGACATATTATCTGTAATAAACGATGACTGATCTGCAATAAATGTATTCACCAGCCAGCAAAGACCAAATGCCAGAACAACAGCAAACATTCCTGTTTTAAATACTGGCTGATCCAGTACCTTATTGCTGTCAAGTTTTGTAATTAATACCGTTACGGCTGCTGCAACCAGCATAAAAATCTCAATTACTGTGGTAAGCGGTAATTTGCTTCCATCTGAAAGTGTTGGAACTAATGCACTCACTGCGCCAAGCAATACAATACCTACCATGGCAACCAAAAATACTGCAACAGAGATTTTTGCCTCTTTTGTTGTTTTAACTTCTGCAGCATTCTCATTTTTCACAAGAGTCTGAACCTGTCCGGATGCTACACGAGCCTGAAATTCCGGATCCTCTGCCAGTTCTTTTCCTTTCTTCATTACAGCAAGGGCACATGCGACTGTACCAATCAGTGTTGCCGGGATACAGACTACAAGCAGTGTAAAAATATTAACCGTTTTATAGTTCGTTGCTTCAGCCATAAAAGCCAGAATACCTACCGTTGCTGCTGAAATCGGACATGCCGTGATTGCCTGCTGGGAAGCTATAATGGATGCTGAAATCGGGCGTTCCGGTCGAACTCCTGTCTCAATAGAAATTTCATTAATTACCGGAAGCAAACTGTAAATAATGTGACCTGTACCACACATAAATGTAAAAATATATGCTACAACCGGTGCAAGTACCGTAATCATCCTAGGGTTCCTGCGAAGAATCTTTTCTGCTATGCGAACCAGGAAATCCAATCCCCCACATGCCTGCATTGTTGCAGCTGCTACAATTACCGCAATCATAATTAAAATAACGGTAACTGGCGGATCTGCCGGTGTAACATGAAAGAAAAATGTCATAATTAACATTCCAACACCACCAGCCATTGCTAAAAATGTACCACCCTTACGTACCCCCAAAAATATAATGGCAAGTACAAGTATTAATTCTACCCAGAACATATTCATGTCCTCCCTCTCTTTTATGTCTTTTTCAGTTACATTTTGGATGTGCGCATATCCGTACAATACAAACTTTAATACAATTCTCGTACATCGCTCTTATTTGTATTGTTTTGTATCTGCTTTAATATTATATTTGTATCATACCTTTGTCAAGAACCTGTGTGTTTTTCGTCAATTATCCTATATTTTAATTCCGATTTTTGTGCATATTTTTGTTCTCAGGCTATTTCAGTATCGCGTATGTATTATTTTGTATCTACAATACAATAAGCAGACAAAAACATAGGATACAATGTCTTTGTCTGCTTATAAATTCTTTTGCCCGAATTAAATATGTTCTGAATTAATACTCTACTTTCCACATATATCTACGTGTTGAAAGCGGATGTTCTTTCTTTTCAGCCAGTTCATGGTTATAAATAGGATATACATTATTAAACAGTGAATGGTTAAAGTAATCCACAACAGAAGCATCAATTGTAGATAATCCAAGTTCTTTTGCGTCCAGAACTTCAATCCTCTTTGCATATGTATGAAGGAATTTTAAAGCCCTTTCATCCAGTTCACGGGTAGATCCTTCTGATATCTGAATCATAAACGGACGGTTTGCATCTGTGATTTCAAACGGTCCATGGAAATATTCTCCTGTATGAATACTGCTGGAATCAAGCCACTGCATTTCCATGAAAATGCAAATACTTTCCATATATGCAGCCCCATAGCCGGCTCCGCTTCCCATCGTATAAATAACGGTATCGTCCTTGTATGTTTCAGCAAACTGTTCAGCTCTTACCTGTACATGTTTTCTTGCATTCCGGATAATTCCGGTAATCATACCAAGTCCTTCGTAGAATTTATCATAATTTTCATATCCTGCGGTCTGTTGAAGTGTTTCCACTGCTACGAGCAGCGCACACATTGTTTTTTCTCCAGCATAATCAATATCACCTTTGAGATGATCCGGACTTGCATCAAATGAATACTGGATAATATAGTCACCAAACTCTACAATTTCAGATTCTTCCAGCCATGTAAGAATAATTACTGCTGCTCCTTTTTCCTTACCAAGCTTTGCTGCTGCAATCGTTTCCGGTGTATTTCCCTTATGGCAGGACAGACAGATGATCGAATTCTCTCCAAAATCTTTTGGTGTACTGTGAACAAATTCGTTGCTGTTGATCAGCGCGGATTTAATATTTGAACACTCTTTCTCATAAATGTTTTTGCAGGATACAAAGCTCCAAGAGACCCTCCACAACCAACAAAATACAGGCTCTTAACACCTCCTTTGTCTTTTTTGTTCTCCAAAATCTCTGCTACAATGTTTTTAATGTCTTTGCTTGTATAACTCATATTCATTTCTCCTTTTTTTATTTGTCTCGTTTGTTTCTATCCAAAATATAATACAATATAATACATTTGTCAATATAAAACAGCTTTTAAAATAAATATATACAATTCTGAAACTTTGTATTATAATATATTGTATAATACAAATCAAAACACATTACGAGGTTTTCATGGAATTAAACAATACAATTGCCAAACCACTATACAAACAACTTGAGGATCAGTTAAAAGAAGAGATTGACACCGGAAAACGTAAAGCAGGCAGCCGTCTTCCAACAGAAAATGAGTTAAGTACAACCTACAATGTCAGCCGGGTCACTGTCCGAAAAGCTCTTGCAGGTTTATCAGAATTAGGATATCTGGACCGCAAATCCGGAAAAGGAACTTTTGTTGCCGAAAAAAGAATCCAGCGAAATATCTCAAAAGGTGTTACCGGATTTTCTGAAATGTGCCGTACAATGGGAGCAGTTCCAGGTGCGAAAACCATTAAAATTGCAATAGAAGATCCTACCGAAAAAGACATGGAACTCATGCATATTACACCCGATAAAAAGATTCTCGTATTGGAACGTATTCGTTATGCCGATGAAAAACCGGTATTGTTAGAAATCAACCGGTTTCCTGAATCCTTTTCTTTTTTATTTGGAGAAAATTTAAATGACACTTCCCTTTATGATGTGCTGCAAAACCACAATATTATTTTTGATCATTCCGACAAAACTTTAGATATTGTGTTTGCCTCCGCACAGGAATCAAAAATTTTGGGGATTTCAAAAGGTTATCCACTTCTTCGAATCGAGAGTACAATCTATAATACTGATTGCTCACTTGTTCAAAGATGTAAGCAATTATGTATCGGCGATAAATTTAAATTCACAATTTAAAAACTCCGGGCACATATACATTTGCGCCCGGAGTTTTATATTATTCCATGGCATACCGGATAAATTTCGGGAGAATTGCACGATACTTCTATCTCCACATTTCAAGAAACGCTTTCACTTCCTCCGGCATGCGTCCCTTTCGCCACGCGAGAAGAAGTTCCGTCGTAAGATCCGCATCCAGAATATCACAGGACTTCATCTGATCCGACAACTTGTGCATAGAAGCCGGAAGAATGGCGATTCCAAGCCCTTTTTCCGCCAAAGTCATCGCCGTTCTGGCGTCTTCACACTCACAGTAAATGTCACACAAAAGCCCCTTTTTTTCGAACGCGGACAACAGGTAACTGCGGTAGCGGTGGGACAGGATCAGTTTCTGCTCTGACAGTTCCTCGAGCGTGATCCCATCTTTGTTTTTTTCTAAAACTGGGTTCCCTGCAGCCGCCATTGCAAGCAGCTTTTCCTGCATCAAAGTCCTGCTCTCACATCCTTTGAGCACAATCGGTGTCCGGAGTGTCGTGATATCGACCACGCCGTTTTCCAACTGCTCTCGCAGCGTAAATGTCGATCCCTCGTGGATATCAAAGCGAATATCCGGATGCGACGTGGAAAAACGGATCAGGTAATCGGACATCATAGAAACCGTGGACGGCGTAAATCCGATGTGGATTGTTGCCGCCTGGCTTGCCTTTATGACTTCCCGCTTGGTAATATCCGCCATGGTAAGAAGACTGCCCGCCCTGTTTTTCCTGCTTCCGTTAATGTAATCTTTTTGGTGCCCCGCAAAAAAAGCTGCACCTGAAGTTCTTCTTCGAGCATCTTTACCTGATAACTCAGCGGCGGCTGTGTCATGTGGAGAACGCGCGCCGCACCGCTGATCGTACCAGCATCCACAATTGCCCGGAAGTATTCCAGTTGTTTTACATCCATAGCTTCTCCTTATATAATTTTTATTTGTTTAAGACATAAAAGTAATATTTTTCATATATCTTAATTCATGGTATACTAAATGTCAACAGAAAGAAAAGGATTTAAGGAAAAAATGAAACGAATTGATTTTGAACATGGCTCCATCCCCGGCAACATCTTAAACGCAGCGATTCCCATGCTGGTTGCGCAGCTTTTAAGCCTGCTTTACAACATCATAGACCGCATTTATATAGCAAGAATCCCGCATATTGGCACAACCGCTCTCGGCGCGGTCGGCTTATGTTTTCCGATTATTGTGATCATCACGGCTTTCAGCAACCTGTTCGGCAGCGGCGGTGCTCCGCTTTTTTCCATCCGGCGGGGGGAAAATAATTCCCGGAAAGCTTCCGAAATTATGAATACCTCCTATACGATGGTCTGCGGCGGCGCAATTGTTTTAATGGTCATTGGACTTCTGTTTGCACGCCCGATCCTTGTTCTGTTCGGGGCATCAAAGTCCGCACTTGTTTATGCCTATCCATACCTGATGATCTATCTGGTCGGCACACTTCCGTCCATGATCTCCACCGGTATGAATTCGTTTATCAACGCGCAGGGATATGCCATGACCGGCATGACATCCGTTGCCATCGGCGCGGTGGCAAACTGCATTCTCGATCCAGTTTTCATCTTCGTCTTTTCGCTTGGAATCCGGGGTGCTGCAATTGCAACCGTGATTTCCCAGACACTCTCCGCTGCATTTGTCCTCTATTTTCTGAAAAAACGATCGGAGCTTAACGTACGGTTTCTGACCAGAAGCGAACTCTCCCGGTGCACGGAAACTGCCAAAAACATCGTAAGCCTCGGAACCGCAGGATTTATTATGCAGCTTACCAACAGTTTAGTCAGCATCTGCTGCAACAACGTACTCTCCGTGACCGGAGGCGATATCTATATCTCCGTGATGACAATCATCTCCAGCGTCCGGCAGCTTGTCGAGACACCAATTTATGCCATGAATGAGGGAAGTTCCCCGATTTTAAGCTACAATTACGGGGCGCACCGCCCGAAGCGTGTAAAACAGGCAATCGGTACAATGGCGGTTATGATCTTTGTGTATACCGCCGCCATGTGGTCGGTCATTATCGTTGCACCACATTTCCTGATCGGGATTTTCAGTTCCGACAGTGAACTGATCAAAGACGCGGTTCCTGCCTTAAAACTGTATTTTGCCGCATTTATTTTCATGGATCTGCAATACATCGGACAGACCACGTTTAAATCATTAAATAAAAAGAAGCAGGCAATTTTTTTCTCCCTGCTTCGTAAAGTATTTATTGTTGTGCCACTGACCTACCTGCTCCCATATGCACTTGGCATGGGAACAAGAGGTGTGTTTATGGCGGAACCGGTCTCAAATGTGATCGGTGGAAGCCTGTGCTTTCTCACGATGCTTGCTACCGTGATTCCGGAATTAAATCATATGGAAAAACAAAAATAAGTTAATCTTCCATACCTGCGCGCAGCGCTGCTTCTTTTGCTTTTACGTCGGAAAGGAAATGCTCTTTGGCAAAGCCCATATCCTGCACCAGCTCTATGGTCCCGAGATATGTGCCTGTGGCATCCCGCACCGCCATATAGGTAACCAGCATGGTTTTTCCGTTTTTCTCCATCCAGATCGGCACTTTGTCGAGCGTCCCCTTCCGGAATTCCCCGATGATGTGCCGCACCTGCTGCTCCACTTTCGGCGGATGGCAGGAAAATACCTCGCGGTCGATCGCCATGCCCGGCGTTTGAAATCCTTTGGCCCTTCATTGAAAAAGCGATTGATATTGTCCTCATCAACAAATGTGATCTCCATCGGGATCGTGTTGAGCATTGCGGTAAGCTGTGCAACGGTCAGGTGCCCGCCCGGCATGATGATTTCTCCATTCCTTACATCTTTACTGCAATTTTCTGTATGCAGATACTTCTCTGCCGCCTCCCATGTCGCATTTTCCACACCAAAGCAGACCGGATAATCTTTCGAATCGCGGTAAATTCCAAACCACTCTTCCTCCGTGAAATTCAGGGCACAGTTCGGGAAGAAAATATTGGCTTC
>ERZ860009.403-NODE-403-length-20050-cov-1.697774_pt1 | contig 20050 bp, 24 predicted proteins | sample MGYA00510114_ERZ860009 | MGnify/ENA primary metagenome ERZ860009 (study PRJEB30046, sample SAMN00715177) | human gut metagenome | study: EMG produced TPA metagenomics assembly of the A metagenome-wide association study of gut microbiota in type 2... | reverse complement strand
CATCAAGTGGAACCTGGATCCGGAAATCTCCGAACTCTGCCAGTTAAACGGCACGGTGCAGGAAGGCGTGGCCAAGGGCCGTCCGAAGATGGAAACGGACATCAATGCCGCCAACTTCATCCTTCGCGTCTCTCCCGAAACCAACGGTGCTTTGTCCTTCAGAAGCTGGTCGTTTGTGAAAGACCAGTGCGGCGTAGATGCCAGCTTCCTCTCCGAAGGACACATTGCCGACAAGATCACCTTCGATGATCTGGCACATCGCCCGGCTAAGACCTTCAGTGCTCCTGACTGGTCCGGTACGGAAAACGATGAAATCCCGTATGTAGCCTTCTGGCAGAACAAGTATCTGCTTTTGCCGTGGCGCACGATTACCGGCCGCCAGCAGTTCTACCAAGACCACGCTTGGATGAGAGCCTTCGGTCAGCAGTTTGCTCAGTACAGAGCGCCGGCTAATCAGAGGGCGCTCTCCGGTTACCGTGACGTCGCCGACAACGGCAACAAGGCCATCATTCTTAACTTCATGACGGCTCATCAGAAGTGGGGTATTCACTCAACCTATTACGACAACGAACGCATGCTGACGCTTTCCCGCGGCGGTCCTGTCGTGTGGATGAGTGATATTGATGCGGCTAACGCCGGCATCGTCGATAACGATTGGATTGAGTGCTGGAACGCCAACGGTGCCGTTGTCGGTCGTGCGATTGTTTCTTCTCGTATGCCTGAAGGGCTCTGTGTCATGCAGCACGCAACGGAAAGACGGTCAACACCCCGGGTTCGGAAGTCACGGGCCTGCGCGGCGGCGACCACAACTCTCCGACACGCGTTATTTTGAATCCGACGCACATGATCGGCGGGTACGGCCACCTGTCATATGCCTTTAACTATTACGGCACGATTGCCCCGAACCGCGACGACTTCGCTTGGGTCAGAAAGATGAATAAAGTGGACTGGATGGATGAAGAAGCGGACAAGAAAGGAGGTGCAGTATGAAGATTCGTGCTCAAATCGGCATGGTCCTGAATCTGGACAAATGCATCGGCTGCCACACCTGTTCCGTTACCTGTAAGAACGTTTGGACGAATCGTCCCGGAACTGAGTACATTTGGTTTAACAACGTTGAAACCAAACCCGGTGTCGGTTACCCGAAGAGCTGGGAAGACCAGCAGAAATGGACAGGCGGCTGGGAACTGCACAACGGCAAGCTGCGGCTGCGTCGCGGCACAAAGCTCGGCCTGCTCTCCGGCATTTTTGCCAACCCAAAACTGCCGCAGATTGACGACTACTACGAGCCTTTTACCTTTGATTATCAGAACCTTCAGAAAGCACCCCGCATGAAGACATGCGTGACCGCTCAGCCGATCTCTTACCTGACCGGCAAGAAGATGAAGAAGATCAACGGTTCTGCAGCCTGGGATGACAACCTGGGCGGCGTCGATATTAAGACCGTCGATGACGTGAACTTAAAGAACGTAGAACGCGAAATCTACGCTCAGTACAAGAACACGTTCCTCTTCTATCTGCCGCGTCTGTGCGAGCACTGCCTGAATCCGGCGTGCGTTGCAAGCTGTCCTTCCGGCTCTATTTACAAACGCGAAGAAGACGGTATTGTTTTGGTTGACCAGAACAAGTGCAAAGGCTGGCGTATGTGCATGAGCGGCTGCCCCTACAAGAAGGTCTACTACAACTGGACAACCGGTAAAGCCGAAAAATGCATTTTCTGTTATCCGCGTGTTGAATCCGGCCTTCCCACGGTATGCGCTGAAACCTGTGTAGGCCGTATCCGCTACATGGGTGTGATGCTCTACGATGCCGATAAGATCAAAGATCTTGCATCCACACCTAACGAAGGCGATCTTTATGAAGCTCAGCGTCAGATCTTCTTGGATCCGAACGATCCGGAAATCGAAGCTGCAGCCTTAGAAGCCGGCATCTCGCACGATTGGATTGAAGCCGCCAAAGCTTCTCCGATTTACAAGATGATTTCCAAATGGAAGATCGCACTTCCGCTGCACCCGGAATTCAGAACGCTGCCGATGGTTTGGTACGTCCCGCCGCTTTCTCCGATTGCGCAGGCAGTTGACGTAGGCAAACTCTCCATGAAGGGTTTTATCCCCGATGTCCATAGCCTGCGCGTTCCGATGCAGTACTTGGCCAATCTGCTCGCAGGCGGCAACATTAAGCCTGTCGTCGAAGCCTTAAGCCGTCTGCTTGCGGAAAGAACCATCCTCCGCAAATACTCAGACAATGCAGGCACCAGCCAGTTCCTGACCTGTGAAATTCTTCCCGAACAACTTCAGGGCATTGAAGAAACCAATGAACTCAAGGCATTGGGACTTACGGTTCAGGACGTCTGCGACATGCATCGTCTGTTGGCAATAGCAGACTATAAGGATCGTTTCGTGGTTCCGTCTGCCAACCGCAACACGGAAGCCGCTGTTCTTCTGCAAGGCACGCAGGGCTACAACCTCGGCGGCGGAGAAGACATGAGACGCCGTGCGGATTCGCTTTTCGGCGGTCCGATGAACCGCAAAATCATTCCTTTGTTTGAGGAATATCAGCGCGCTCCGGACTCTACACAGGAGGGCAAATAATGAGCAGCTTTACACTTGCATGGCACTTCCTGATTTTCGGAGTGCTGCCTTATGTCGTTATCGCCGTTCTAATACTCGGCAGTCTGGCGCGCTTTGTTCTGGCGCCCTTCAGCTGGAAAAGCCAGGCAGCGAAATATTGGATAAGAAGGACATCTTCTGGGGTGCCAACCTTTTTCATATCGGCGTGATCTTCCTTTTCTGCGGACACTGCTTCGGTCTGTTTACACCGACCGAGTGGCTCAACGCTGCCGGTCTGACACCACGTCTGCACCAGATGATGGAAATTATCTGCGGCGGCCTTCGGCAATCGTCGCAATTACCGGCCTGATCATTCTGACTTGGCGCCGTTTAACCAACGATCGTGTCAGAGCGGCCTCCCGTCCGAGTGACTTCTGGGTTTTGTTCCTGCTGCTTGCCGTCATCATTCTCGGTATCGGCTGCGTCGTGAATTCCTACCTTTACGACAAGTCCGGCGCAACGATCATTCTGTTAGGAGGATGGGTTCGAGGTCTCTTCTCCTTTGATTACCAAGCCTGGCAGAACATTCTTCTCGTTCCGGATTGGCAGAAAGGACACATTTTTGTCGGTTTGATCATTTTCCTGATCGTTCCATTCACAAGACTGGTTCACATTTGGAGCGGTTATCTGTCTGTGTTCTATCTGATCAGACCGCATCAGATCATGCGTGCCAATAACGGCAAACCCATGAAGTAATTAGATAGGATCCTTAGTGCAAGAGCTCAGTTTCCGAGCTCTTGCTGTTTCTGGATTGCAGGTACAAATCCTTGAGTTCGTAAAAATCAGTGTGTGGCTTCTTTGACTGCCGTCCAAACTAAGGCTGCTCCAAAAGCCCCGAATATCGCACCGCAAATGCCGTCGATCCATTTGCCGGATCTCCGATAAAAAGCTTTGGGCTTCGGCATTCCGAGAATTAAAGCCACGAAAGAGAACCAAAGAAGACTTTCAAGAACGACCACGGCGTAAATCACTGCAGCTTCCGTACTTCCCATATTTCCGGTGACAAACAGCGAAAACACAGAACTAAAGTAGATCAGTGCTTTTGCGTTAGACAGATTAGTCAGCAAGCCGACAACAAAGGAGCGAAATCCTGAGCCTGCCGCCTGCACTTCGGCCTGAGGTGCCGCACCTTTCTTAAAGGCGCTTTTGAGAAGAACGTAAGCAAGCCACCCTAGGTACAGGCCTCCGAGCAGCATGATCACTTGCTGAAGCCACGCAAAACGTTCAAACAGCCACTGTAAACCTAAGAGAGATAAGGCGGCCCAAAAGGCGACGCCTAACGTGATTCCCAAAACGCAGCAGATCGCTTCTTTTCTCGAGCGGCCGACGGCAGTTTGCATAACGATAAAGCAATCCGGCCCAGGTGACATAAGCGCGATCAAGTGAACAGCGGCGATCGTAAAGATGGTAGAGAGCATGATTTGAGGTTCCTTTTTTCAAAAATTATAGTATTCGCGGGCAACTTCCTTTCCCTTCTCAGGAGCAAAACTCAGACTCTTCACCTATCCATGAAACCGTTCCAAAAAGAAACGCCTCGCTAAACTCCGCCGTTTTTAGGCCGGAGAGCGAGGCGTCACGCTGGTCTTCCTAACTGAAGTTAGAAGGTATGGTGTAAGCCTAAGCCCAAGCTCCAGGACTTGAAATTCTCTTCAACAGCCTTTTCTTTAAACATCTTTCCGGCGGTTGCATAAGCGCCCCAGCCGTAAACAAAGGTACGTTTAGAGAGCGGATATTCATATGCCGCACCGACTGTGAAGCGATTGAATTTGTCATTGGAGAGCTTTGTGTCGTCTACCACGACGCCGTCGGCAGACTTAACTTTGCCGAATCCGTAGTTGGCAGCAACTTTGAAGGTACCGCCGGCAGCCGGAACTTCTGCGCCTAAAGTGAAGGCATTTTGATTCATGCCTTTGCCGGAAACCCAAACATCTTCCAGCTGATCCAGGGAGTGGAAACGATTTGCGTACTGGTAGCCGAAGAAAGCCTTGGCAACTTCAAAGTCATACGTTGCACTCAAGCTATAGACCATTGTGGCTTTGTTTTTGTCTTCTTCGGACTTATTGTCGAAGCGTTCAACGATACCCGCTAAAGACAATTTCCCGATTTCATATGTCAGGCCCAAACCGTAGTAGTGCTGTTGCGGGACCATTTTGCTGTATCGTCTTCAACGCCGTTGGAGTACTGTGCGTGGATTTTCAAGCCGCCGAATTCAGGAGAAACATAAACGATACTATTATTATTGATTTGGCCTGTCACGAACGTATTTCCCAATCCGGCCTGAAGATAGTCGGTACCGAAGGGAGACGCATCCCAAATCGAATAAGAACCTTCATAAGAGGCTAAGCCGCCCATGCGGCCGAATGCAAGTTCACCGAAATTTCCGGACAAAGAAAGGGTTGCCTGTTTGCTGAAGGCCTTGCCTTCTTCCCCGGCAGAGCCGCTATCCATAGCAAAACCGTTTTCCAAAAGGAAGCCGACGGAGTATCCGTTTCCTAAATCTTCACTTCCTTCGATACCCCAAACACTGCCTCCTGCGATACCGTCTTCGAGAGAAACAGTAGCGTCTCCTCTTTTTGCTTTGTTGACGACCACTGCTCCGTCGATCGTCCCGTAAAGCGTTACCTGAGACTCAGCGGCAGCCATTGTACCGACGGAGGCCAATGCTATGACCAAAGCTGTTTTCACTAATTTCATACAACCTCTGAAAATCGTAAAAAGAATTAAATAGGAATCATTCTCATTTTATTCCTCAAAATTAAGAATTTCTAACTTGTCAATAACAATTGCTTCTCCATATTTTTGGGATATTTAAGTGAATCTTTCCGCAAATATTCAACAAGTTATAAATCCTCAAGATGCGAAATTCATGAAAGATATAGAGAAATCCCTAATGATGATGATTATTATTTCGATCGCTGAGGGGTAACATTTTGATAAAGATAATCGTTTTCATTTGATGCTTTTATGACTGTCTCTACATCTCACCTCCTAATCCAGCTCCCGATGAATGTGCAATGCAGGATCGCAAAACTGGGAAATATTCCTCCAAGTGAATTGAAACGTCTCCGGGATTTAGGTTTATACGTCGGCAGCGTGGCTTCCGTGATCACCTCCGCACAGAACGGCCCTCTTCTCCTTGCCGTAGGTGACGCCAGAATCGCTGTAAATCGAGATGTCGCGGCAGAAATAAAAGTTGTTCGCATTTTCCAATAGGAGAACATCATGCAGCTTCGCGATATGAAACCCGGACAAAGAGGTGTCGTGAAAGGTTTTTTGCCGGGAAACACTGAATATCGGAAAAAACTCTTTTCTTTGGGCGTCCTTCCCAACACTCGTTTTGAAGTCACCCGGGTGGCCCCGTTAGGAGATCCCGTCGAAATCAAACTTCGCGGATCTTTCATCAGCGTTCGAAAGGCTGAAATCGAAATCATTGACGTCAGACCTTTGTGAGGAAACATCATGACTCAGAAAATATCGATCGCGCTCGCGGGCAATCCCAACTGCGGCAAGACAACTTTGTTTAACGCTTTGACTGGATCACACCAGACCGTCGGAAATTGGCCAGGCGTTACCGTCGAGAAAAAGAGCGGAAGTTTTACGGTTAATGATTGGCAGATCACACTCGTAGACTTACCGGCTGTCTACTCTCTTCAGCCGTGTGACGCTTCCAGCGAAGACGAGCGCGTCGCTCGAGAATACATCCTCTCCGGCGAATCTTCTCTCGTCGTAAATATCGTTGATGCGTCGAACTTGGAGAGAAACCTTTATCTCACCGCGCAACTCATCGAAATACAGGTTCCGCTCATTGTTGCGGTCAACATGCTTGACGTCGCTAAGAATCATTCCATCTCCGTTGATCTCGATAAATTAGCGCAGGAGCTAGGTTGCCCTGTTGTCAGCCTAGTTGCCTCTAGAGAAACGGGTGTAGATGATCTCAAACAAGCAATCAGCCGCCAGCTCGAAAATCCTACCGTTCCGGACAACCCGCTTGTTTTCCCGAAAGACATTGCCGATGAAATTCATACACTGACTCAGGAACTCTGTGAAAACAACGTTGAAAAGGCCCCTTGGATCGCCGAACAGATCCTTGAAAGTGATAAAGAACTGGGACTCCGCACCTTAAAGAGCGGCTTTTCCAAAGCCGAACTGCGAATCAACGCACTCAATAAGCACTACAACGGCGACCTGGATATGGCTATTGCCGACGTGCGCTACTCCTTTGTCAGCAAAGTCGCTTCCTCTTGCATCACTCGAGACAACGAGGTCAAACAAACCATTACCGAAAATCGACAAGATTGTTTTGCATCGTTGGCTGGGGGTACCTATTTTCTTGGCCGTGATGTACCTGATGTTCATTTTTTCGATCAACGTCGGTTCCGCTTTCATCGACTTCTTCGATATTCTTTTCGGAGCGATCTTTATCGACGGATTCGGGGAACTTCTCACTTCCATCGGAACGCCAGAATGGCTTAAAACGATTCTTGCCGACGGTATCGGCGGCGGTATTCAATGTATCTCCACATTCATTCCGTTTATCTTCTGCCTGTTTTTAGCCTTGTCCTTTCTTGAAGACTCGGGCTATATGGCCAGGGCTGCCTTTGTGATGGACCGCCTGATGAGAGCGCTCGAGCTGCCCGGAAAAGCGTTTGTTCCTCTGATTGTCGGATTCGGCTGCGGCGTCCCCGCTATCATGGCAACCCGTACGATGGAGCAAAAACAAGACCGTATTACCACGGTTTTAATGGCTCCGTTTATGAACTGCGGCGCAAGACTTCCGGTTTATGTTTTGTTTGCGACTGCTTTTTGGCCGATGAGCGGACAAAATCTCGTTTTCAGTTTGTATCTCATCGGCATCTTGGCAGCTATCGCCACAGGCTTCATGCTTAAGAGAACGGCCTTAGCCGGTCAGACCAGCGCCTTTGTCATGGAGATTCCTCCGTACCATCTGCCAACCGCAAAGAACGTCCTTCTGAGAACATGGGATCGTTTAAAGAGCTTTATTTTCCGCGCCGGTAAAGTAATCGTTGTGCTTGTGGCTGTTCTTTGTTTCCTAAACTCCTTAGGAACAGACGGCTCCTTCCGCAATCAAGATACCGACAAGAGTGTTTTGTCTCAGATCGGCAAGACGATTGTGCCCGTCTTCAAGCCAATGGGCGTGTCTGCAGAAAACTGGCCTGCTGCCGTCGGCGTCTTCACAGGTATTCTTGCCAAAGAAGCCGTTGTCGGTACGTTGGATTCTCTTTACAGCGGAATCGGCGATAAAGCGGAAGAAGAGGCTGCTTTGGGCGAACCGGCAGCCAAGATTGAAGAGCAAGCTCAGCAGCAAGACGAAGAAGAAGGCTTTAACCTTGCCCGCTCCTTCGGTGAAGCCGTCGCCAGCATCGGTGAAGGTTTCGGCGATATCGGAGCGTTCTTCACTGATCCGCTTGGCATCTCTGTAGAAAGCGACCTCTCCGACGTTGCTAAGCAAGCAGAGGAGCAAGAAGTAAGCACCGTAACAATTGCCGCCATGAACAAGCTGTTCGACGGTGAGTTGGGTGCGTTTGCTTACCTGCTGATGGTTCTTCTTTATCTGCCCTGTGGTGCGGCCATGGGTGCCATCTATAGAGAGGTCGGAAGCGGCTGGGCTATCTTCTCTGCTTTGTGGACAACAGCAGTGGGATACAGTGCTGCAACCATCGTCTATCAAGCTGGCTCTTTCAATATTCATCCGGTGTATTCCGCTGTTTGTATCGCCATTTGCACTGCGATCATTGTCGCAATCGTTGCCGGACTTAAGCTCGCCGCAAAGGGCAACTCAAACACCGAAGGGAGGCTAGCTAACAGCAGCGTCCGCTAAAAAGATCTAATCTCTTCTTTTGTTCCGCTCTTACCTTTTAGGTTTGAGCGGAATTTGTTTTTGTTCGAAAGATAATAATCAGGGAAGCAACTCTTAGAGGTTCAAACTCGTTGTGAACCATCCTCTTTTACGCAACGACGTCGGTGCAGCCACCGCTTGAGCTCTTCAATATCACAAGAATATATGTTAATTTTGGGTAAATTTCTCGTTTTTGGCAATGTTTACGACCACTTCGGAAAAAATAGAGAAGAATTCGCTTGTCGTGAATCTGAATCTTCTGAGAACGTTTTTTTATCCTTGATGCGTACAAACTTATGAAAAAGCTTCTCCTTGCCGTAGTCCTGCCTCTTGCAGCTACCTCTGTCTACGCTGAAACCTCTGTCATGCTTTATGGCGGCGCCGACGGCGGCATAACTGTCCAAAAACTAAAAGGAAAATCTGCAACGGTTAGGTTTGCCAACGGCAGCTTGGATACCAATATGTTCGGCTTTACCGGAACGGAAGATCTCGGCAGCGGAAACAATGTTTTCTTAAGACTGGAACAAGGCTACGTCCTGTCAAACGGAAAAGAAGACGACGATAAAGGCGACAAGGCCTTTAATCGTCAGGCTTACCTGGGTTTTGAAAGCAGCTTCGGCCAGGTCGCATTCGGCAGAATCGGAGCACTTGGTTCCTACAACGGCGAATACTCCATTTCCGGTTCCTCCGCCTACAACACGAGCTTTTCGGTACTCAGCAATATCCACAGCGCTTTCATTCTGACGGACTGGATGAACAACACAATTGCTTATGTGTCTCCCAGCCTTAATGGTTTGAAGGTTCACGCCACTTACTCAAACGGCGTTAATGAGGACTCAGAAAAGTGGTCAAGAAACGAACACTATTACGGCATGGGGCGACATATGAGGACCAAGCTATCAGGTTCGGAACTTACTGGGAAATGTTGGATAACAAAGGAACCGAAGATCTTTCAAAACCTAAAGCGACGAACTTATTCACCGTTCAAGCTTCTTACGATTTCGGAACTTTCAAGCTTTTCGGCGTTTACCAATATGCGCTTCATTCCATGAAACTTCCTAACAACACCGAAATCGAAGAAGCGCACAAAGGCGCAAACCAACATGCGCTTGCACTCTCTGTAGCGATTCCTTTCGCGGGCGGATCAGTTAAGTTCCAGACTCAAGGTGCATTGGGCAAACTTAAGGACACAGGCGAAAAGTACAATTCGTATTCTCTCGGCGCCGCCTACCTCTACCCTCTCTCCAAACGAACCACGCTTTACACTCAGGCCGGCTGGGGAACGACAGGAAAAGCTTTCAAAAAATATGATTCCGGTTTAGGAGGCTGGGCTGCCACCATCGGTCTAGGACACAACTTCTAAACACTCGTCGAGGTTATTTCTGCAATTACCTTCCATTGCCAATTATGTGTCAGCGCCTTTGGCAATTACTGCAGTAATAAGTCGCTCTGCCGTTTTGAATGATCTTCTTAATCGGTCGACCGCAGTTTGCGCAAGGTTTGCCTTCTTTTCCGTACACTTTGGCGTTTAATGTGAAATAGCCTTGCTCGCCTTCTGCAGAAACGAAGTCTTTTAAAGTAGAACCGCCCTCGTTTAAAGACAAAGTCAGCACTTCTCGGATCGCTGTAACCAGACGTTCTAACCTCTGTTTTGAGATCTTATTGGCCGGCGTTAAGGGGGAAATGCGAGCTTTAAATAAAGACTCCGAACAATAAATATTGCCGACACCGACAACATATTTGCCCGTCAGCATGGCCTCTTTAATCGGCAGTGAAGTATTCGCTAAAGCGGAGCGCAGCCGCGACACAGTAAAGCTATCAGAAAAAGGTTCTTCGCCTAATTTTGCGATTTCCGGCAGCGCATAAGGATCTTGAGACTCCGGGAGCCAAATCACAAAACCAAAACGTCTGGGGTCGTGGTACCGAACCGCCAAGTCACCGAACAAAATATCGATGTGATCATGTTTGACAGGTTCTGTGACTTTGGGATCAACGATTCGCATCACACCCGACATACCGAGGTGAGAAACAATATACCCTCGGTCGAAATTCCAAATCAGATACTTCCCGCGTCTCTCAATCGAGCGCAGACACTGCCCCGTGAGCAGTTCGGAAAGATTCGCGGGAGCTGACTTACGAAAACGCGTCTCACGAACAACCGCACCGGTGCAGCGGCGACCGCCGACGCGCTTAAGTATTCCGAGACGAGTAATTTCGACTTCTGGAAGTTCGGGCATGAATCCTCAGAACCAAACAGGACGCATGGACGCCGTGAACAAGTTCCAGCCCGAGCCTTGGTTCGGTTCCGTTGAATGGGCCTGTGTTAAAAAGGATGGCAGTGCAATTCGCTGGGCGCCCTTCAAGGAAATCTTCCTGCTGCGGGAGATCCTGCGGATACCGGCAGCAGCGATTCTGGCGTCAAATTCAGACTTTTGACTCATTACTAACCTCTTGAAGAGCAAACTAACTAAGGATAATTATCATCATCCCCTCAGGGTTAGTACATAGACATTATCCCTGACCTCATACTCATATGTGGGATGGCTCGGTGCAATTATTACGCTTGCGCTAAAATTCCTCCAATCAACGCATAGGTACACGATGGTAAAGAAAAATACTTCCGGAATCGCTTTATACAAAGAGGATTTGAAGCAAAGCATCGAAGAACTTACTGACCTTCAAAGGAAAATGCTTTCTCTTACCTTATCGGACCTAGATCCCGAACAGCTTAAACTCGATAAGATTTATCCGGTTTCCGTCGACAGTTTTCCGGAGTTCCGTTCTCAAAGCGCTGAAGAGGCCTATGAAACTTTGATCGAGTCGGCGCAGTCGCTTTTTGACAAGTTCGTCATGATCCGCGGCGGCATTGAAGCCCAGACAGAAGACGAGATCGAATTCTATCGATGGCTCTCCCAGCTCAGATACTCGGATAAAACATACTCCGTCGGTTTGATTTTTTCCAATATGGTCAAGTTGTACTTGAAGGATATACAAGACATTCTTAAAAACAAGACCGAGCCTGCTGTCCAAAAAGAGCTCGATCTTTTTGGCTAGACCTACTGTCCCTGGCCTACTGGAATTTTTCTCACAACCGGAAAGAATTCAGGATATTTTCACGCAAATACCTCGTTTACGGGATATGTTGACTTACAAGAAGCCCTATTGGACGGCGGTTTGTCGCGAAAACGGCACAGCCAAACATGAAAATTTGTTTTTTGCCCTAAAAAACCCTTATTATCAGGGTTCCATTCAAACACTATCAGAGGAATCGAATGAATAAAACTGAATTGATTGCTGCCGTTGCAGAAGCTTCCGGTAAATCTAAAGCTGATGTTAAAGATGTTCTGGATGCTCTGACAGCTCAGATCGTCAAAACTGTTAAAGCAGGTGATGAAATCACTCTCGTTGGTTTCGGAACTTTCAAGTCTGCTAAGCGCGAAGCTCGTACCGGCCGCAATCCTGCCACCGGAGCAACGATCCAGATTCCCGCTTCTGTTCAGCCGAAATTCGTTGCCGGCAAACAGTTTAAAGATGCCCTCAATACAAAATAATTTGTTTTTGAGCTGAGTAAAAAGGCCGTTAAGAGTTCTTCTCTGCGGCCTTTAATTTTTGTCTTTTCGTGTGTTTTAGGCATCCCGCATTTTAGTCATCGCCTGATCTAAGTCATTGATCATATCTTGCGGATCCTCCAAGCCGATGTAGACGCGGATCATCGTACGCATAATCCTCGGATCTCCGACCGTGCGTTTCCCATAGCTTCTAAGGATCAAACTCTCAAATCCTCCCCACGAATAACCCAATCCGAATAGCTTCAGAGAATCCATAAAACGGTTGATCTGCACGTCCGTAAAATAGTCCTGAAATTGGAAAGCAAACAGTCCGATAGGTCCTGCGAAGTCTCTCTTGTAAATGGGGTACCCGGGATCCTTTTCATAGGCCGGCCAAATCACTTTTTTGACTTCTTCCCGCTTCAGAAGCCAGTCAACCACTTTTCGTGTATGCGCACCAACTGCATCAAGGCGCACCTTCAAAGTATGCAGGCCTCTTAGTCCTAAGTACACGCTCTGAGCAGAAGCGTATTGCCCCGTCATTTTGCAGACAGCTCTGACCTGTTTCCAAGTTTTTTCATTGCAGGTAACCGTAGACATCAGTACATCGCTGTGACCGCAGATGTATTTGGTTGCCGAATGCACCACGACATCCACCCCGTGTTTTAAAGGCTGGAAATTGATCGGCGTGGCATAGGTGTTGTCGATCATCGTAACGACTCCGTGCCTGCGTGCAACCGCGGCAATTGCCGGAACATCCTGCATTTCAAAGGTATGCGTGCCGGGGCTTTCCATGTAGATCAAACGAGTATTAGGGCGAATTAATCCCTCAATTCCCGCTCCGAGGGTGGGTCCATAAAACTCTGCTTCCACACCGAAATTTTTTAGTAGTACCTCACAGAACTGACGTGTGGGACCGTAGACGGAATCCGTCACAAGCATGTGATCCCCCGTCTTCAGGAACGCCATCATCGGGATGGTGCACCCCGCTAAACCCGTACTAAAGGCCCAAGTCCCGACACCGCCTTCGAGTTTATTCATGGCCTCATAAAAAGCTTCATGCGTCGGTCCTCCGTCCGTCCCATAAGTCCGGGCGGTACCGTCGCCATATAGATGGTTGTCAACGCGTCCGAACAGGTCATCCATATCGTCGTGAATAATGGTCGAACCTTCATAAGGCGGGACATTCACGTAACCGCCGCTTGCTTCTAAATTGCGCCCGCAATGCGAGAGAATAGTTTGCAAACCCGGTTCGTCCTTTGGTTTATTCATAATCTTCCTCCGTTTTGGACCGCGGTCTATGCTTCTCAACGGTCCACAAACATCTGTTTCAGTTCTTCTGCCACGATATCTCGTAATGGGGATTCAATAAGCGGATTCCAAGCGATTGAAAGGGGCAAACAAGGAGTTGCATCCGTAATCGTTTCTGCCTTGATATATTCAGGCATCCACTGTCTGAAGGATTCCGGGAGAAAAGCTATACCCTGCCCGCAGCTCACAAATCCCATTTGGCGCGGGCTGGATTCGACCTCGTGGATAATTCTCGGCGTGAAGCCGCCAACTTCCTGACAAAAACCGACAAGACCGTCAAACAGCCGAGGCGCAATGGCACGCCGTGTAAAAACAAAATCCTCATTTCGCAGCTCTTTAATTGACACTCCGCCCTTCCCTGCTAAATGGTGATTTCGATTTAAAAGTACGATTGGTTTTTCATTGATGAGGTTTGCCATCCTCAAACGCTGATCCGACAAAGTATCAAAAAACGCCATGCCGATTAAAACTGTTCCGTCCGTGAGCTCTGTTTCAACCTGATAAGAATCAATTTCCTTCACAAACAGGGAAATATTCGGGTGCAATGCCGCAAGACGTTTTTTAAACTCCGGAATAAAAAACAGCATCGACTCCGTGTTCGCACCGATCGTTAGAATCCCCTGCGCATTTTGCTGCATTTGCTTCACGGAGAAATTCAAGACTTCCGCCTGCCGCACCAGCTGGTCAATCATCGGCATGAGTGCGTTGCCTTGTGCCGTCGGAGAAACGCCGCGAGGCGTTCTCTCCAGCAGTTTCATTCTTAACCTTGCCTCTAGCTCGTCGATCTGAAGAACAAGAGGAGGGACGGACATATTCAATCGCTTGGCTGCCCGCCGGAAGCTCTTCTCCTGAGTCACGGCAGCGAACAGCATCAGCTGTCTGATGGTGCGGTAATCGAAACAGCGGCGCATTCTGATGTTAGCAAAAAGATAATTGAGTGATAAAGATTTTATATCACTTAGCCTCCTAGGCGTTTGATTTTATTCCTACACTGACGAACAACAAAGGAGAAAAAAATGTCTGTTTCAAGCCTCGGACTCTTTTTCATCGTGGTTTTTATCACTTGCATCACGCCCGGTGCCGGCGTTCTCTATACGCTCAAAAACGCGATTAACTACGGAAAGGCAAATGCTTTTCTCTCTCCCACAGGAAACGCTATCGGCGTGTTATTTATGAGTACGCTTGCAGCGAGCGGGCTCGGTGCTGTCATTCATGAGTCGCCCGTCATGTTTTACGGGCTGCAGATATGCGGATGCATGCTGTTGTTTTGGTTCGGCTGGAAAAACTGGACGGCTCCGGCCATCTCACTTTCTTCTTCCATCAAGTCGTTTAATCTAAAGGAGCTCAAACAGGAAAGAATCCACATTTTGACGAGTGCTGCACTTCTTCAAGTCACAAATCCCATGTGCATCGTGTTCCTTCTCTCCCTGTTCCCTCAGTTTATTGACCCCAAGAGCTCCTATGTGCAGCAAGTTTCCCTGATGATCGCCATGTTTGTTATTACCTGCTGGTTTGTCCACATCGCCTACAGCTATTCTGCCGCAGCTGCTGCGGATCGATGGATGACGAAAAACTTTTCTCTCTGGCTCAATAAAATCAGCGGATTTCTTTTCTGGTTAATATCTGTATCAATCCTCGTCAAAATGTTTTAACACAGTACTTCTTGTCAACCACAACTACTTAATTTCTCAAGAATTTTTTGAGACTCGCAAGCCTGAAATAGGTTCTTACAAATATTATGGTAGAAACCCTTAGGACTTTATGCTAATATTCGTTTGTGGCAATTGAATGTTGTCACTTCTCCTTGGGATTTGAGGTTGAAGCGAGAATCTTCGAAGAGCTTTTCGAGATCCCTTTCGGGAACTCAGGTTCTTCTCTCGCTAATTTAGATACCGGCGTCTGAATGGTTTATTTCAGACGCCCTTTTTTTGCCTGTTTCCTTGCGCTAGTCACGAAATATAGTCCGGTATAAGGCCGCTCAGGGGAGAATGCTTTTTGGCGTTCTGAGACCGAAATTAGGACCGGCAAAAATTCCCCGGATTAGGCTCTTTTTGCACAAAAAATGCTCTGGCTTTACTGGGTGATCACAAATTAAAAAAGTCAATGTTTTTCGAATTTTTTCTTTGTAAATTAAATAAATAACGACAACACAGCCCCAAAGCTTTGGTATAGAATTCAACATTTTCACAGTTTCAAAACATACTAAAAAATGGAAGACTTACCTAAACAGGCTGTCAAAGAACAGCAGAAGGATGAGACCGCTCTCGTCCTTGGCACCCTGCTCAAGGAAGGCGATACGCTGACCAAAAGTCATCTTGCCGATGTTATCTATGAACAGTTTGGGCTCCCTAAACGTTTCTGCAAGGAAATCGTGGATCTTTTCTTCGATGAGGCTCTAGAATGCCTCGTTCGCGGCGAAGAGCTGAAGCTTTCCAACTTCGGTGTTTTTTCCATCAAGCAGAAAAGCGAGCGTCCGGGACGTAATCCTAAGTCCGGCGAATCCGCCATTATTAAGGCCCGCCAGGTAGTTTCCTTCCACCCGAGCGGTCAGCTTCGTAAAGAAGTTGTCGAAGGCCGTAAGCATGCCGCTATTGCTCTTCAGGCCAGCGGCGCGAGATAAGATCTGAGCTTGCTCATTCGCGGAAACTCTTTCCGTGTGAAAAAGACCACAAATTCCATTCAGGATTGTGGTCTTTTCTACATATTTTTAGCCGATTATCCATACTTCAATAAGTCATTTCCGCCGTCTTTTCTGCCGCACCCGCCAGCCAATCCTGGCAAGCCAACTGCTCTATCCAATTGGTCGGAACGCCTTTTTCTCCCCCGATTCCGTAGGTTAACCCGGCTATTCCGCCGGCCACAGAAGCCGTCGTGTCGGAATCATCTCCGAGATCAACGGCTTTCAAAACGGCATCTCGATAATTTGTGGTCTTTTCTACACACCAAACGGCGGCCCACAAAGTATCCAGCACGAAGCGGCCGGATTTAATTTCACTTTCGGGGCGCTCACTTAAGGCTCCAAAAGACGGCAGCTGAATTAGCTCTCTTTCCTCTTCGGACAACGATTTCTTGGCAGTTTCGTAACCAGTTTTCAGATCCGAGCCTTGAACAATCGCGTTGACCAATACATCAAAAAAGCGGCAGGCAGCAAGGTTTATCGGATGCCTGTGCGTCATACCTACGGCGTCGTCGAAATTAAAGGTTCTACGGTATTCTTCTTTCAAAAGACAAAACGGCATAATTCTCATCAGAGCACCGTTGCCGTTGGACATAATGTCCTTTGAACCGCAGTCAATTGCCTTTTTCCCATAGCAATAATTCTTAATCGCGTGAACCGTACTCTTTCCTGCTCCGAAGCAGCGTCCGGTACAAGAAAATTTGCCCATCAGAAACCATTCCATAAAGTTCTGCATGACGGCATCAAAATCCACTTTTTTGAGAATCCCGAAGCTGTCGAGTTCTGCAAGCGTCAGCGCCGTGTCATCCGACCACATTCTTTTTCGATCCGGTTCAGGCGTGTAATCCCATCCCACACATTTGAAAGAGCCTCTCGGTTTCTTCTCATGAGGTACACCTAATGCATCTCCGACTGCTAATCCAAACAGAGCATTTCTCATGTATTCAGCCATATTCGATCCGCCTCTTTAATTTAATCTGTGGTCTTTTTCACATATTTTCGATCATTTCCACAAATATCTTAGTCTTTTACACGTTAATCCTAGAAATAGCCTATCCTGTAACGCGTAATCGTTTGTCGCAGTTGAGACAATTTCCATTTTTGGTACGAATTATTGTTATGACCGATACTGAGAATAAAACGCCTGCAAAGAAAAAAGGCGGCGCACGACCCGGTGCCGGACGCAAGCCCCTTATCGGTGCAAAAACAACGACTGTCATTCTGACCGAAGATCTTTTGATTCAATTAAAGAGGTTAGGCGGATCTTCCTGGATTCGTTCCCAAATTGCAGCCACGACAAAACCGTCTCCGACAAAAATTGCAGATGATGTTTTCAATTCGCTCCCCATCCCTGCAGAAGAGATCTCTGTGGAAAAGGCCCCCGATAATTCAATGGATCGAGCCGGAATTCATGAGGGAACCGTTCTTTTTCTCAGAAAGAAAGCAAAAGCCCAGGTCGGCAATATCGTTCTTCTTGAATACGCAGGGAAAAAAACACTTCGAAGATTTACTGCTTCCGAGAGAGGTTTTCGACTGGTTCCAGAAAGCTCGGATTCCGGTTTGACGGATTTTATTCTCCCGAGAGGGGCGGAGCTGGCTCATTCCGGCATAGTCGTCTATGTGTTAAGCGAGCCAAAATAGCACCTCGCGCTTTTCTATGAGAAAAAGACCACAACTTTCACAGTCTTGAAAATCACAAAGGCTCGACAAAATGCCGAGCCTTCGCTTGAATTAACGTCGAATCAGATTAGTTGGGAACCTTTCCGATCACACCGTCAACATAGTAATTCATCGTCTGAAGCTGGTCATCCTTCAGAACTTCGCCTGCCTTAGCAGCTTCTTTGCCGTCGTTGGTCTTGATCGGACCCGTAAACGGATGGAATTCACCGCTCTCGATCTTGGCCTTCACTTCTTCCATCTTCTTCACGATATCGGCAGGAATCTTATCGGTGCGAACTCCTTCAAGAGACATTGCGCCGTCTTTGTAGTGCATCCAAACCGGTGTCGGATCCCACTTGTCGTCGATCATCTGCTGGATCTTCTTGGCGTAGTACGGTCCCCAATTCAGCACAAGAGCAGCAATCTGGGCATTCGGAGCAACAGACTTCATGTCGCTGTTGTACGGAATAACCATTTTTCCTGCAGCTTCAGCAGCACTCGCTACAGCACTGGTATTGGTGTGCTGAGTGAGAATGTCCGCCCCTTGACCCAACAGAGTCTTGGCAGAGTCGGTGTCTTTGGGAGGATCGTACCAAGCATTGGTCCAAATCACCTTTACCTGAATATTCGGATTAACGGATTTGGCACCCAATGTAAAGGCGTTGATACCCTGCAGAACTTCAGGAATCGGGAACGGAGCGACATAACCGATGATGTTGCTCTTAGTTGCACCGCCGGCAAGCATACCGGCCAGATAGCGGCCTTCGTAGAAGCGAATGTTGTAATTCGTCATGTTGGGCGCAGTCTTGTAACCGGTGGCATGCTCGAATTTCACATCCGGGTATTCTTTAGCAAGCTTCTGCATGTAGTTCATGTAGCCGAAGCTGGTTCCGAAAATCAGCTTGTTGCCGTCGGCAACCATCTGACGAATAACTCGTTCTGCGTCAGCAGTTTCAGGAACATTCTCCACGAATGTCGTCGTGACTTTATCTTTACCTACCTTATCAATAGCGTAGATACGGCCGATGTCATGTTGTTTTGTATAGCCAACGTCCGCAATCGGAGCCACATACACAAAACCGACTTTCAGGGGTTCAGCTGCCTTGGACTGAGCGGCAGGAGCTGCCGGTGTTGCCGGTTTAGCCGGGGCAGCTTCTTTTTTGTCTCCGCAGGCGCTCAAAGCAAAAGCGGAAGCAACAGCAGCCGCAGCTGCAACCAGTTTTAAAGACATCTTCACTGTCTTTCTCCTTTAAAGAAAGGTAAACAAAAATCATCAATGCGGGTTAAACGGCTTTCCGAGAGAAGCCGGCATGTTCAGACGAATCCAAGTCGGATTTCTCGAAATCAGCGCCAAAACGATAATCGTCGCCGCATAAGGCGCCATGGAAATAAACTGAGTCGGAACGGAAATTCCGATACTCTGAAGATTCATCTGCAGCATGGTCATGCCGCCGAACAAGTACGCGCCTAAGAACACTCTGAACGGACCCAAGTACCGAAGGTCACCAGCGCCAGCGCAATCCAGCCTCTGCCGGCAATCATGCCTTCCACCCATAAGGGTGTATAGATGAGCGACAAATAAGCGCCGGAAAGCCCGATACAGGCTCCGCTGAAAGCCAGCGTCGCGCACGAATCATCGGAACCGAGTATCCCAAAGCGTTTGCTGAAAACGGCGATTCTCCGACGGCCCTCACGACCAGCCCGGGCCTGGTTCTGAACAAGAAATACCAAACAGCCGGAATCATGAGCAAGGACAAATAAACGATCCAATGCTGGCTGAAAAAAGCTTGTCCGAGGAAAGGGATCTGGTCTAAGAACGGAATGCCGTCAGCCGCTCTTTCAGGGAGCACGGCGCCTTGATAAGGAATGCCGATGTAGGCGGATAAGCCACCGCCGAAAATCGCTACACCCAAGCCGGATGCCTGCTGATTGGCCCTTAAGCCCACAGCGAAAATGGCAAAGAACAGTGCAAACAAAATACCCACTGCAATGGCAGCAATAAATCCGACCGCAAAACTTCCGGTCTCAACCGTTGCCATGTAGCCTGCGATGGCCGCCATCAGCATGATGCCTTCGACGCCTAAGTTCAGGACGCCGGAGCGTTCGGCAACCAAAATTCCCAGCGCTGCAAGCAGCAGCGGTGTGCTTGCATTCACGTCGTGGCAATTAAAGAAGCTGCAACACTCATGCGGCCCCCTTCGCGGAATTAAATCCGACCCACTTTAATTTGCAGAAAATCAGAGAATCACAAGCCATGATGCAGAAGAGCAAGAGACCTTGGAACACACCCGTTAAAGCAGCCGGCGTTCCGAGTCTGGACTGGGCTAGTTCACCGCCGAGGTAAAAGAGCGCCATGATGAAAGCTGCAGGAATGGTTCCGAGTGGTTTG
>ERZ860009.402-NODE-402-length-20070-cov-1.325706_pt1 | contig 20070 bp, 19 predicted proteins | sample MGYA00510114_ERZ860009 | MGnify/ENA primary metagenome ERZ860009 (study PRJEB30046, sample SAMN00715177) | human gut metagenome | study: EMG produced TPA metagenomics assembly of the A metagenome-wide association study of gut microbiota in type 2... | reverse complement strand
TCCCCCCGCAAGACACTTACTTTGAACCTGTGTAAAACGCCTTCGAGTCTTGGGGCGCATTACGTCAGCAGCTTTAAAACTGTCGGCGTCTGCGCGTTTATAATGGCTTTATTGCCCGTACGTTTTAAAAGCTGCCTAAAACTATTGCCTGAATTTCACGTGCAGCGGCTGCCTGTATAAGCCTGCAACAATTTATCACTAAAAGAACGCCTGCTTTGAAAGCAGGCACTGCAAAAATAAAACACGCACAAATAATTTGTGCGTGTTTTATATCACTTTAAATATCCAGTTTTTTTTCATGCAGCCACTCTCCCAGTACCACTGCTATTTCCTGATTATTCATATCCGAAAACGGAAAATGCGTATTCCCCTTTATTCCTATTTCCGGTAAATGAACCACGGCAGCGTCGCCGCCGTGACGGTTGACAGCGTCTGCAAATAAGCGCGCCATCTGTAAGCGCACGCGCCAATTATCCTTGTTCTTGCCATACTATCAAATTTAAGCGAAATGCTTTTGTTTACAGATGTGCGCCATAAAAATCCTGCAATTTGGCAACAAACTGATTTACATACTGCGGCTGATAATAAGTTTGGATATGGGTCGCTCCGTCTACTAAAAACAGTTCTTTGTCCTGGGTGCCGGTTGCTTTCTGGAAGGCTTCCTGCGACATATACAGCGAATCTGCTTTACTGCCGGCCATCATCAGCAGCGGCTGGTCAATCAGCTCGATATTATCGGTCGCATCCCACGACATCAGTTTCATTAAACTGCTGGTTGTATAAGCAAAGGTAGAATTGGGATGTCTGTGAGTTTTGCCATAATACATCATCCCTTCACGATAAAGGTCATTAGTTATTTTATTGATGCTTTCTTCCGTCAGCGCGTCAAAATCAACTGTGCCTGAATAAGCAATTTTACCGGTGGCGATTTCTTCTGCCCGCGCGTCAGAAGCCTGCTGCAGACGTTCCTGAACTGTATCCAGCTGGCTGTTCATATAGCCGTTCCTTCTTACCTGTCCGGAATTGAACATACTTAAGGTCGCAACTGCTTTAAAGCGTTTGTCTGATTTGGCTGCATTCAAAGTATAACCGCCTCCGCCGCAGATGCCTAAAACTCCCAGACGGTCTTTATCTACCCCGGCATATGCGGAGATAAAATCTGCCATACCATGAATATCCTCTGTCCGAAAATAGGGTTTATCTATATTACGGGGCGTGCCGCCACTTGCTCCCTGATAGGCAGCATCGGCAGTGATCGTAACGTAACCGAGCTCGGCTAAACGCTGAGCATAAAGCCCCGCTACCTGTTCTTTTACCCCGCCATTGGGATGCGCTACTACTATCGCGGCATATTTTTTATCGCTGCTGTAATCTGCCGGAGTGTACACATTAGCGGCAATTTTTAAGCCGTGCAGCTTATACTTTACCGGATGAATATTTACCTGTCCGGCCACGTTTTTAGTTATCGCGCCCTGATAGACCAAACCGTATTTATTGCTTTCTTCTGCAGAAGCTGCCCCGCTGAAGCCAATGCCTAGCGCTAACACCAAACCAGATAATAGTAATTTTTTAGTAAATTTCATAATAACCTGTTCCTTCTTTCTTTATTTTTGCAGTAATAAACTGTCCAAACCCGCTGTGCATTGCTGCCTGTTGCATGGCCCGCTTTTTTATCCAGCAGCCTTACTGTTTCCTGCAGCTGCTCTGCGCTTATGCCAGTATTCATACTGACGCGCATATGCGAAGTCAGCTGGGCATTGACATTGCCGATGCCTGCCAGCGCGCCGACTGTTGCCAGTTCTCTTTCCTGGCGGTTCAAAATATCACGTTCAAAAATATCGCCAAATAGATGTTCTTTCAGAAAGACGCCGATCACCGGAGCAAAATCATAGGTTCTGCCTGCCACGGGGCGGCCTACCAATTCGGTTTGAGTTTTTTCACCAATAGCATAGCGGTCACGTTTAGGATCTACCGGTGTTGCGTCACGGCCGATTTCATCGAAGATACCGGCAGCCTTACGTTCATCTAAAACAGTGATCAAAGTATTGATGCCGTTCAAACTGCGCGGAAAACCGCAATAGGCATACATTTGTACTAAAACCTCTTTCACTTCATTGACAGTCATTCCATTGTCCAGAGCCTCGTTGAGCGCCGTTTTTAGATTAGGCAGGTCGCCCTGGGCGGTAAAGGCAGCTACAGTAACGATACTGGCCTGCTTAGCAGTCAGCGCTTTTGCAGCAGCTGCTTCACTATTGCCGTTAAAACCTGCCATACACACTGCCAAAGTCAATAATAATAAACTTTTTTTTAACATTTCCTCACCTCATTTTATTTAGGATACTGCCTGTCAGTTACCGGTTCCAGCCAGGTAACGCCTTCGTCACTGACTTCAGATACCGCAATATGCGACATCGATGTATTGGAAGAAGCTCCGTGCCAATGCTTGACGCCCGGCGGACACCAGACAACGTCGCCCGGGTACAGGGCAACTATTTCCCTGCCCCATTCCTGCGTATAGCCAAAACCTTCTGTGACGATCAGCGACTGACCTGTAGAATGGATATGCCAGTTAGTTCTTGCTCCGGGGGTAAAGCTTACTACTGCAGCGTAAGTTTTCGAGGGCTGTGGGCACTGAACAGACTGGTGGCCCAGGCTGTGCCTGTAAAATTTTTAGGGTTCGCCTGCACCGTCGCATTACTGCCGGCTTTCGTAACAGTCTGCAGCCCGGCGGTTTCCGCAGCGGCGACACTGCACAGCAGCAGCATCCCGGCAGCCGCTGCCATGATTTTTTTAGTTTTGCTTTTTAACATTTCTTCACCTCTTTTTATTTTTGTCTAAACTTGATAAAGCAATTTACTTTTTTGTTTTCATTTGTTATAATCAGCATAAATCCTCGAGCTAGCTCGAGGTCAAGGGTGTTGTTTGTGAACTATTTGTAAAATAAAACTCTGTTGGCTTGTTTGCTTTATCACGGTTCTTTTAAGGAGGTAAATCATGAATTATACTATCGGCGAATTATCCAAAATAATGAATGTTTCTATCCATACCCTGCGTTATTATGATAATGAAGGACTGCTTCCCTTCGTACAGCGCAAACCGAACGGCCAGCGCATCTTTACCCATCGCGATTTGATTTTTCTTAATACCATCGAATGTTTAAAATCTACCGGTATGCCTTTGAAGGAAATAAAACAATATATCGAATGGTGTATCGAAGGTATGCCGACGGTACCGCAGCGTTATGAATTATTTTTAGAGCGCAAAGCTATCGTAGAAGAACAAATAGCACAAATGCAGAAAATACTTGCAACAATAAATTACAAATGCGATTTTTATAAAAAAGCGATCGAAACAGGTAAGGTCGATATTTGCGAATCGGAACGTCAGCTGTTAGCGCAGAAAATTTTAGACGGAACGCTTTGAGCGTCTTACTTCCTGCTGCCCGTTCTCGCTCTGTTTCATAGTAAGTATATTTTTAGACAACGTTATAAATCCATGCATAAAAAAACAGACATTCATTCTGAATGTCTGTTTTTCGTTAAATATTGAAACACCATGCTGCTACTTATTTCTCAACTTCTTCCCACTCGTCCTGCAAGTCATTTGCAATCGCTTTCCAGGCTCTGCCGAACTCTACTTCTTTAAAGAGTGCTGTCAGTCCGGTAATCTGCTTCAACCGCAGTATTTCATCCTTATCCATACCCAGATGCCTGGAGATCCAGGCATCCGAACGCCCCAGCTCATGCAGCTCGCTGATGATATTGCTCATGAGGTCGACATCGTGCGAGCCTCTGGCCCGGTTATGCCTGATCGTGCTTGCCATCCGGCAGTCGATGGGCTTATCGATGACCGATACCGGCAGTTTGCCGCCTTCCCGTTCGTAAATATCCTGATAGTCCAGCATAATGCGGTAACGGTGAAAACCGTCGACGATTATATACAGATCTTTTTCGCTGTCATAATAGCAGACGATGGGCATAGTGTAACCGTCTTCCTTGATGCTGTCATACAGCAGCTTCAGCTCCGGCGGCGCCACAGAGTTTGGGTTATAGGTATTAGGCTCGATCTTTTCGATTGGTACGGGAATTATGTTGTAAACAGGACTGCTGAATTTCATTTTTCATCACAAACCTTACTGTATTTTTTCTTCAGAACATCTACCAGCTTCTGCTGCTGACGTGTCAGCCCAAAGCCCATAAAGCGGCACAGGTGGTCGTTTTTCAGGATGCAGAAGCACATCCGCTTCCAGCTGGGGATATCTTTGGTAGATTTGATATTGTCGGTATGGTCAGGTATTTTGCCGATAAAAACAATGCGGGAGTTTTTCATGACGGTGTAATTGGAAACGCCGTTGCGCCGGATATTATAGCCGTGTTCCTCCAGCTCGCGGATAGTTTCTTCTTCCAGTCCGCCGCCCACCGTATGCCAGAATTCAATCGAGGTTTTGAATTTTTTGATATAGCTCTGCCTGAGCCTTGCCGGCAGTGTTGCCAGTAAAAAGCGGGTATATGATTCCCAGGTATGCCCTGCCGGCAGTGTGATATTTTTATAACCCATGGCTTTCGTTCTGCCATAAATAGCGCCGAAATTAGCGCCCCGTACACGGCCGATAAGCTTGACCCAGATCTGCGGATCGATGACCCGATACAGATTGAGGCTGTCTTTGGCATAATCGTTGAAGGGTGAAGCGACACGCATTTGGTCGGGCTTAAGCCCTGCCATATAATAAAGGTCGTACAGGCGGTTATAATCATATTGAAACGTATAATTGGCGTGCCAGACATCGCTGGTGCTCCAGTCGTATATGGGCGAAGCCACCCAGACATTTTTGAACTGGTTGCTGATCCAGCAAGTTTCTTTGTAACCGTATTTCCGGTTCAAAAAACCGCTGTAACGCTGCAGCGATTCATCAGCGCGAATACCCAGCAGGCATACTGTTTTTTTGTCGCCGTGCGCGATACGGTACCACCTGCCGAATTGTTTGGCCAGGTCTTCCTGATGCATACGGTAACGATAGGTCGTCATCGGGTTATTTTTGATGTTGATCACATATTCGTGCTGAGGCATCGGCCTGACCCAGGCATCTTCTTTGGTGTTGTCCCAGGGATACCAGTACATTTCGTAGCTGCTGAGCGCCGTTCTTGTCGCCATCGGCAGGCAGACCCAATACGGCTCCACATCTTTTTCGATCCGTGCAAAGGTCCTTTCGACGTATTCTGTGGTAGCGCTGTACTGCGCTTCAAAATCCTGATGAAAAACGCCGATGCGTTTATCCGGATAATGTGCCTTTTGAAAATCAAGCACCAGATTGAGCAGCAGACCACTGTCTTTACCGCCGGAAAATGATACAAAGATATTATCAAATTCCTCAAACAGGAACTTTAACCGACGCTGCAGCGCTTCATATACATTTTCGTTTAAATATTCCCTTTTCATCATAATTCTATCCCTAGACTTTCAAATTTATATTCATTGCAATAATAATATATTATATATTATATGTCAGTTCGATTCAACACACCCGAAACAGTCTTTATCAATAGCTTTAAAGCTGCTGCAAATGTTACTTTCAAAGGCATTTTACTGTTCCTGCGTGCATAAAATCCGAATGCAGATACCTGCCGAAAAAATTTTTTTGGTGCTTTTATAAGGTCAAATTATATTTTATGATGTTTGTTATTATAAATATTTAAAAACTCTTCTAATTAATAACTTTTCCTGTGTATGCAGTATTTTGTATCTTTTAATTTCGACTGCACTGTGCTAAAATAACAGTAAGGATATTAGTTATTACAAGGAGGTTTGTTATGAACACCACACCTGTTAAAATCGTAGAAACTGTTCTGCGCGATGGTCATCAGTCTCTGGCGGCTACCAGAATGCGTATTACCGATATGGTTCCTGTTCTGGAGGAACTTGACGATATGGGCTATTATGCCCTGGAGGCCTGGGGCGGCGCTACTTTTGACGCCTGCCTGCGCTTTTTAGATGAAGATCCGTGGGAACGCCTGCGTACTTTAAAAAAACATTTACCCAAAACACCGATCCAGATGCTGCTGCGTGGTCAGAATATTCTGGGCTACAGCCATTATGCCGATGATGTTGTAAAAGAATTCGTTAAACGTTCTGTCGATAACGGCGTTCCATTATCCGTATTTTTGACGCTTTAAACGACACCCGCAATATGGAATGCTCGATGCGTGCCGCTAAAGAAGCAGGCGCACACGTACAGGGTGCTTTTGTTTATACTATCAGCCCCTACCATAAGGACGAAGACTTTTTAAAGGTTGCCCAGGAGCTGGTGCAAATGGGCGCCGATTCGATCTGCATCAAGGATATGGCGGGACTGCTGTCGCCGTATAATGCCGAAAAACTGGTACGTACGCTCAAATCGCAGCTTACCGTGCCGATCGATATCCATACCCACTTTACCAGCGGTATGGGCGATATGACTTACTTAAAAGCTATCGAAGCCGGCGTCGATATGATCGATACCGCTTTATCTCCGTTCGCACAAAGCACCGGCCAGCCTTCTACCGAGGCTATCGTCGCTACCCTGCAGGGCCAGCCACGTGATACCGGTATCGAACTGACCAAGCTGCACAAGGCTGCCGATTATTTCCGCGGCGTCAAAACACAGCTTGTTAAAGATTTTGGCCTGAACGACAATATTCCCATCGATCCTAAGGTACTCACCTTCCAGATCCCCGGCGGTATGCTGTCGAATCTGCTGAATCAGATGAAGGAAATGGGTTCTGCCGATAAATATCCAGAATTACTAGAAGAAATGCCGCGTGTACGCGCCGAGCTTGGTTATCCGCCGCTGGTGACACCTACCAGCCAGATCGTAGGCTCTATGGCTGCTTTGAATGTTACTTTAGGCCGTTACAAGATGATCCCGAATGAAGTCAAAGACCTTGTGCGCGGAAAATATGGCCGCACACCTGCGCCGATCGATCCTGAAGTCAAAAAACTGGCTATCGGTGACGAACCGCAGATCGATCATCGCCCTGCTGACGATATTGCGCCGCAAATGGAAAGCCTGAAGGCCAAACTGGCTGCGGCCGGCTATCCCAACGCCGACATCGACGATGTTTTATCTTATGCCCTGTTCCCTGATGTTGCTTTAGCCTATTTCAAAAAACACCGTTGACCTGAATACACAAAAGCCGTATGTCATAAGACATACGGCTTTTTTATGTATTTTATGCGTTTATGGCTTTTTCTTCTGCCTGCTGCAGCTTTTCTTTTGCTATTTCCAGCATCAGCTTGATCCTGTTCATTTGATTGACCTGGCTGGCATCAGCGTCACAATCAAGCGCAATGATATTCGCCTGAGGATCAGTGCGCAGAAGCTCGCGGATCATGCCCTTGCCGGTAACATGATTCGGCAGGCAGGCAAACGGCTGCAGGCAGACGATATTATCTATGCCGCTGCGCAGCAGCTTGGCCATCTCGGCAGTCAGCACCAGCCTTCGCCTGCCATATTGCCGGTAGAAAGATGTTTTTCTGCCAAAGCGATCAAGGCCGATAAAGGTTCATAGGCACTGAAGCGTTTACTCTTTTGCAGCGCTATATTCAGCGGCTTTCGGTAATAATCCAAAAACTTCATAAATAATTTGGACTTGATCACATTGCCCAGCGTTCCGTCCAGCAGACGGCGTTTGACCTGTTCGTCATAAGCCGCATACAGGAAGAAGTCCATCATATTCGGCAGTATGACTTCGGCGCCTTCAGCTTCAAGATAGCTGACGATGTTATTGTTGGCAACCGGATGATATTTGACCAGTATTTCGCCGACGATGCCTACCTTGGGCTTGCGCACATTATCACGCAGCGGCAGCACATCAAAAGCAGCAGTCACCCGTTTGATCGTCTGTTCAAATGATAAGCCAGTCAAGCCTGCCAGGCTGTCCTTGCAAAGCTGTGACATCAGTTTATACAAAGCATCGGCCGCGCCCTTTTCCTGCTCATAAGGACGTACGCGATGCAGAAGCTGCATCAGTAAATCGCCATACAGCAAGCCTTTGACCATATCCTTCAGCAAATGCCACGACAGCGAAAACCCATCGCTTTTTTCACCATACAGCGAAAAAACAGGTATACTGCAAGCCCTGCATCACGCAAAGCGCGGCGCATCAGAGCGATATAGTTGGTCGCGCGGCAGGCGCCGCCCGATTGGAACAGAGCGATACTGGTTTTATTCAGGTCATATTTGCCCGACGTCAACGCCCGCAGCATCTGGCCAATAACCAGGATTGCCGGATAACAAATATCATTATTGACATATTTCAGACCTAAGGCTACTGCTTCCCGATCCGGCAGCGGCGCGATCTCCAGCTTGTATCCGGCACGGCGCAGAGCAGTTTCCATAAACTGGAAATGCACTGGTGAAAGCTGCGGCGCCAGGATAACGTGTGTATTCCGCATTGTTTTTGAAAACGACGGCGGTATATAAGCAGGTATGTCTGTTTCCTGATGTTTATCAATACGTTCGCGCATGGCCGCCAGCAAAGAACGGATACGGATACGTGCGGAACTGATATGGTTGATCTCGTCGACCTTCAGTAAGGTATACAGCCTGTGATGACGCTCTAAAATCTCTTTTACTACGTCTGAGGTGATGGCATCAAGCCCGCAGCCGAAGGAACTGAGCTGAATCAGCTCTAATTCCTTATGTGCAGCCACAAATTCTGCTGCCCGATAAAGCCGGGAATGCCACGACCACTGGTCAACAACTACCGGCAACTGCCCTTTAAGGCTTTCCGGCAGGTCGGCAACCGCATCTTCCGAAATGACTGTTAAACCAAAGGAGGCGATCATCTCCGGCAAACCGTGGTTGATTTCCGGATCTGCGTGATAAGGACGCCCTGCCAAAACTACGGCATGCCCATGCCCGTCCAGCACTTTTTGCAGCAGCTTGTGCCCCATATCTCTGATTTCCTGCTTATAGCTAAGCTGTTCGGTACGTGCTGCCTGTACGGCAGCTTCCAGTTCCTTATGCTTCAGGCCTTCCTGACGGAAAACTTCTGCCAGACGTTCTGCCAGGCGTTTATCATGGTACAGCGGCAGGAATGGATGCATAAACTCAACATCGGCCGCCCGCAGCTCTTCCATATTGGCGTAGACACTTTCGGCATAGGTTGCTACGACCGGGCAGTTATAGCAGTTATTGGCTTTCTGACATTCTTTTTCATTGTAAGGAACACAGGGTAGAAAATCTTTTTGACCCCTTTTACCAGCAGATCATGGATATGTCCATGCACCAGCTTGGCCGGATAACAGAGTGAGTCGGAAGGTATGGAGGCCATGGCCGATTCGTACAATTCCTTTGACGACGGTCCCGACAGCTCGACCCGATAGCCCAGCCGGGTAAAGAGCGTGAACCAGAAGGGATAATCCTCGTACATATTCAAAATCCGCGGTATGCCGATGACACCGCGCTTAGCGGCTTCTAACGGCAGCGGGTTGTAAATAAAAAACCCGGGGGGTTTTTATGTATACATATTAGGCGCGCTGGTATTGGTCATTGGCAGCCCAGCACCGCGCGGGCAACGATTGCCCGTATGAAATACTCCTGCCGGGAAGTAGTGAGCGGTTACCAAACAATTATTACCGCAGCCGCCGCAGCGATAGCTTTTACTGCGGTAGTCAAAAGCAGACAGTGTTGTGGCATCTACCAATGTCGATTTTTCCAGACAGCGGTCGTGCGCCAGCAGCGCAGCGCCAAAAGCACCCATCAGCCCTGCAATATCCGGTCTGATGACTTCTTTGCCTGTCAGCTGTTCCATAGCACGCAAAATAGCATCGCTGTGGAAGGTGCCGCCCTGCACGACGATGGTATCACCAAGCTCGCCTGCGTCACGCAGACGAATAACTTTATAAAGCGCATTTTTAACAACGGAAATAGCCAGCCCGGCTGCAATATCGCCAATGGCCGCACCGTCCTTCTGCGCTTGTTTTACTTTAGAATTCATAAAAACAGTACAGCGTACACCCAAATCAACGGGTTCTTTAGCTGTTAAAGCCAGCTTGGCAAATTCACCCGCGTCAAGCCCCAGCCCCTGCGCAAAGTTTTCGATAAAAGACCCGCAGCCGCACTGCACGCTTCATTCAGCATCAGGCGGTCAGGAATACCATTTTTCACAAAAAAGCATTTGATATCCTGTCCTCCGATATCGATCAAAAAGGAAACCTGCGGCGCAAAAAACTGTGCCGCCCGTAAATGTGCTACGGTCTCAACTTCGCCGAAGTCAGCGCCAAAAGCGACCTTCATCATTTCTTCACCGTAGCCGGTAACAGCCGCTCCGCCGATCACAGCCCCGGCAGGCATTTTTCCGTACAGATCCTTTAAGGCAGCAGCGGCGATCTGTACCGGATTGCCGTTATTACCGCTGTAATAAGACCACAGCAGTTTGTTATCCTCTGAAAGCAATGCCATTTTTAAAGTTGTCGAACCGGAATCGATACCCAGATAACATTTACCGTTATATGCGGCCAAAGCTTCACGCTCTACCTGATGCTGGGCATGTCTGCAGCAGAATTTTTCATAATCAGCTTCATCTGCAAACAGCGGCGGCAGTTTTGCCACTGCGTCCAGCGGCGCATCGTTCACTTTTGCCAGGGCCTGCAGCAGCTTTTCTTCGTTAAAAATCTCGCCGTCCTTACCTGCCAAAGCAGCACCGATAGCGACGAAGCAATCCGCATCTTCAGTTATCAAAGCTGCGTCAGCCTGCAATTTTAAAGTAGCAATAAACTGCTTGCGTAGCTGCGGTAAAAAGTGCAGCGGCCACCCAGGAAAGCAACTTTGCCGCTGATTGGACGTCCCTGCGACAAATTCCCGATCGTCTGATGAACTACCGCCTGCAAAACCGAGCCGGCAATATCTTCTTTAGAAGCACCGTCGTTAATCAGGGCCTGCACATCAGTTTTAGCAAAAACACCACAGCGTGAGGCGATCGGATAAATACGCTTGCAGCTTTCTGCCATACTGCCAAGTCCGGCAGCGTCAGTACCCAAAAGCGACGCCATATGGTCGATAAACGCGCCTGTGCCGCCGGCACAGACACCGTTCATACGCTGTTCCGGCGAACTGCCCAGACAGGTTATCTTGGCATCCTCACCGCCTAATTCAACTGCTGTTTCCGCTTCGGGCAGCAAAGAACGAAGCGCCGCGCGACAAGCAATAACCTCTTGTACATGCGGCACCCCCATACGTTCGGCAAATCCAAAACCAGCCGAACCGGTCAATATCAACGAAAATTCCCTGCCGTCAATAATAGCGAGAATTTTCTGAATCTCTTGTAAAAATGCAGTGCTGGGATCTGACAAATGGCGAAAATAATCTTTAAAAATTATTCGCTCCTTTTCATCTAAGACCACAAATTTGATCGTAGTCGAACCAATATCGACCCCTAAATGATAAATCATCTTCTGCATATAAAATCCCCCTGTCAGGAAGCAGCGTCTCTTCCTGTAGCCACAAAACTTAAAGTCAAAGTCCCCAATGGTTACAAACCTGCTTTAAGCCCGCTGTTTCTGCGCTTTATCCCCTGTATAAGCAATCATTTGCAAAGCATATTTATTTCTGTTACTTAATTCAATAAAAGGCAGCTTTTTTATAATTATATACCTCTTTAACTGGTATTATCAATGGTTTCGGCAACAAAAATCAACAAAAATACTCCATTTGTCGGATTAATAAATTACAAAATATCAAGGATAAGTAAAAACAGGATTTTACCAAATCTCTATGGATACATATAAAAACGGCAGCTTTTTTTAAAAGCTGCCGTTGGTGATGCTTTTATTCAATTACAGGGCTTCTTTAAAGGCGCTGCCGCCCACAAATTCACGTAAAATAGAGTTTTTGGGAATCAGCTCTTTATCCAGCGGTATCACATGACTAAGCAGTCCAAGCAGTCTTTGCGCGTTAGTATAGACCGCTTCTGTTTCCGGTACGCCCTGCAGCAAAGGCTCGGCATACTTTTTCAATACTGCAAACTCATACACCAGCGTGGTATTAAAAATAATATCTGCTTCTTCCTGAAATGGGAAAATATATTTTTCTTCCCCACGGCGTACATCGTCCCACAGCTTCAAAGTCATCAGCGCATCATGCGAACGGAACTGCGAATCACGCACCAGCCGGCGCAGCAGACGCATATCGGTAGTCTGGATACGGTTGTAATCATCCAGCGACATCGGCGTCAGGGCACTGATATAGACTTTCAGTTTATTGCGGGCCGGAACAACGGCAGAAATCCGTTCGTTCAAGCCGTGGATACCTTCGACGATCAGCACAGAGTTATCGCTCAAAGTCAGCTCACGGCCACGGTATTCGCGCAGGCCGGTACGGAAATTGTATTTGGGTATTTTAACTGTTTCACCTGCCAGCAGACGCTTCAAATGGTCGTTGAATAATTCCAGATCGATCGCTTCGACGCTTTCAAATCATAAGATCCATCCGCTTTGCGCGGTGTATTCAAACGTTCTTTATAATAATCGTCCATTGATATCGGCACAGGTCTGAGACCATTGACTACCAGCTGGATGCTCAATCTCTGTGCAAAGGTCGTTTTCCCCGAGGAAGAAGGACCGGCAATCAACACGAGATGTACGTCTTTGCCTTTATCAGTAATTTCATCAGCTATGGCGGCGATCTTTTTTTCATGCAGTGCCTCAGCCACCTGAATGATCACTCCGGCATGGTCCTCTTTTATAATGCGGTTCAGCTTGGCAACAGTATTGCATTGCAGCATAGTTGACCATTCTTCCATCTCGTGGAACATTTTATTGAGTTTGGGGCTGTCAACAAAAACATCCAGTTCGTTCTGACCCGTTTCCGGATAATTTATAACGATGCCGTTTTCGTAGTTTATCAGTTCAAACAGCTTCAAATAACCGCAATCCGGCAGCATCGGCCCGAAAAAGTATTCCATATGGCCCTTCAAGGTATAACAGGTCAGCAGTAAATCATCATCAATAGCGTGCAGCAGCTCCAAGCGGTCAGCTTCGTTCCGCTCGCATAAAATTTTTTCAGCTTCTTTTTTATTTATATGTTTATAAATGATCGGTTCAGACTTGGCTGCCAGCTCTTTCATATAGTCTTCCAAGGCCTTTAAATCGTAGTTGCTGAGTACGATATCGTTAGTGATTTCGCAAAATAAAGCGCTGCCCAGGGAATTACGGGCCTCAATTTTTACTTCCGGCCGCAGCTCTTTGATAGCTACCAGAAAAAGGAACAGCAGGCTGCGCACATAAACGCGCATCCCCTCCTCCGTATCCAGCGTTATAAAATCAACTGTACCATTTTCAAAAACAGGCTTTTGCAGATCAGTGCCAATGCCATTGAAAATACCTTCCACGATCGGGCTTTGATAGTTAGCAGCAAAGTCTCTGCTGACTTCCAACAGCGTCGTTCCTGCAGGATACTCTCTGATAATATTGTTGGGTAATGTCAATTTAATTTTCATAAATACTCCTTATGGGAAAAAAGACCGGAACTTTTTTAGCTCCGGTCTTTGATTGTTATCAATGCTTATTTTTCTACAGCCTGCATTGCAGCCTGTACTTTTGCAGCCATACCGGCGATCTTTTTAAGCGGTACTGCGCAAACGGCAATACGTACACCTGCAGCCAAAGGAACAGCAAAAATATTGTCTTCGTGCAGTTTATCACAGATAGCATCGGGATTTTTTGCCGGAATGGACAGGAAGAAGCCTGCTACATAAGGCAGCATCGGCAAGCCGCATTCTTCGGCTTCTTTTGTGAACAGGTCGGCACGTGCTTTGATCATTTGATAATAATCGTCACGCTCTTTTTCGGTAGCGGCAAGCAGTTCCGGGTCACTGTAAATATTAGCCAGAGTTTTCATTGCCGGACGGTTGATGTTGGACCAGGTCGCACGGCTTGTATATTGGTTGATGGCGGCAAATTCTTCAATGATTTCCTTAGAAGAAGAAACGCCGATCATAGCGCCGGTGCGCTGGCCATAAAGTGTAAAGCCTTTAGACATACTGTATGCCACAATACTGAGAATGTTAACAGGCAGATTAGAAAGCTTTTTGAAGATCTTACGAACTTCTTCTTTTTCGCCGGCATAATCAATATATGCTACGTCTAAAAGCAGCGTTACAGTTTTATCAGTACCTGCAGTCGCTTCTTTGATGATGTCGATAACGCCCTGCAAGTCTTCTTCACTGAGGCTGTAGCCAGTAGGGTTATGAGCCGGAGTGTTGATCATGAGCAGCAGGCTTTTCTGTTTGCCCAAAATCTCGTTGACTTTGGCTTTTAAAGCCGGAAGATTGTATTTATTATTTTCATCCAGCATTTTATAGGTATCCAGCTTACGTCCCATATCCTGACACAAAACCTTATACGGTCCCCAGTACCAGTCGGATGTCAGCGCGGTTTCACCTGCATCCATATAGTTCCAGATAGTATGATGGATAACGCCTGTACCACCGGCAGTAGCAACAGCGGCGATATAGCCTTCAGGCCTGGAAGTGCCGAAAGCAGCAGTAATAACTTTTTCAAGATAATCAGGCAGTCCGGAAATAGGAGCGTAGGCGATCAGCTCGTTTGTCGCAAGACCACGGTAAACCTTTTCGATAGTCGGCAGACAAACAAGTTTTTCATCTTCGTCTAAAATAGCGCCGATAGTGGCATTGGTTACTTTGTCAGCCCGTATTTAGCTGCTGCGGCAACGGCAGCGGCATTAGCGCCGAAAATTTTATCCTGGGCAGATTTTCCTTTAGCATGATTAGCTGCAATACTAGTGATCATTGGTAAAAGGCCTCCTTAATTTATATAAGTAACTTTGCTTGCTTTTTATTTTGTGCCTTCCGGGAAGAAATGTTCGTGGATAGCGTTCACAGCGGTTTTAACGTCCTTTTCCGGCACCAGGCAGGAAACGCTGATTTCGGAAGTATGATAACGTCGATATTGACGTTGGCTTTGGCAAGCGCACCGAACATACCTGCGGCAATACCGGGGCTGCCCAGCATACCTGCACCAACGATAGATACCTTGGCAACATTGACTTCAATGTCAGCTTTATCAAATGCATCGTTTCCTTCAGGCTTTCAATAACGCTCATCGCTTCTACCATATCGGTTTGGGTAACGGTAAACAGGATGTCATTTTTATGGTCGGTAGCGCTTGCGCTTTGAACGATCATATCGACATCGATATTGGCTTCAGCCAGAGCCGAGAAGATTTTATAGGCAATGCCCGGTTCGTCGCTGACACCGCGAACGGCGATTTTTGCGACATTAGTATCGTGCGCTACACCGCGAATAACAAAGTTTTTCTCTTGCACTGTGTATTCCTCCCTAATAATAGTTCCGGGTACGTCGTTAAAGGTAGAACGTACATGGATGGCAACGCCATTGTGCTCACCATACTCTACGGCGCGCGGCTGCATAACGCCTGCACCCAGGCGGGCCAGTTCCAGCATTTCCACAAAAGTGATCTCGTCCAGCTTCTGCGCTCCCGGTACGATACGTGGATCAGCGGTATAAACACCGTCCACATCAGTATAGATATCGCACATATCCGCTTTCAGACCTGCCGCAATCGCAACAGCAGTAGTATCGCTGCCGCCGCGGCCCAAAGTAGTAAACTTGCCGTTATTTTCCGTCATGCCCTGAAACCCGCAGACAATAGGAATAACGCCTGATTCCAATAAATGATGCAAATTGCTGACATTGATATTTTTGATCCGTGCCGCACCAAACTGAGAATCCGTATAATCCCGGCCTGACCGCCCGTAAGCGCCATAGCATTGATCCCGAATTTCTGCAGCGTCGCTGCCATAACGCAGGCTGCCATGATCTCGCCGCAGCACATCATCATATCCAGTTCGCGCACGTTGACTGAAAGATTCGTTTCCTTCAGTACCTTGATCAGGGTATCGGTAGCGTAGGTTCTCCTTTGCGTCCCATCGCAGAAACAACTACAACCGGAGCAAAACCGCTGCGTACGGCTTTCTGCACCTTATCCTTAACAGCGATGCGCGCTTCCTGTGAAGCAACGGAAGTACCGCCGAACTTTTGCACTAAAATTTTCATGAACTGTGTCGCTCTCCTATCTTAGATCCAGCCGTTTTTGATCATCGTTTCGGCGATCTGTAAAGTATCAGCGCAGCGCCTTTACGGATCTGATCGCCGACGACCCACATATTATAAGACTTCTCACATGATTCGTCCCTGCGCAGACGTCCTATATAAACATCGTCTTTTTCGGAAGTATATAACGGCATCGGATATTCCTGCTTAGAAGGATCATCCTGAACAGTAACTCCCGGGAATTTTGCCAGCGCTTCGCGCATAGCCCCCAGATCGACTTCTTTTTCCAGCTCGATATTTACAGACTCGGAATGACTGCGGTAAACAGGTACGCGGATCGTAGTAGCAGTGATCCGCATTTCATAATCCTCCATAATTTTTTTCGTTTCATTGACCATCTTCATTTCTTCCTTAGTATAAAGATTATCGCAGAAAACATCTATTTGAGGAATCAGATTAAAAGCAATAGGATAATGCTTCTCAGCGCTGGCGGAAGGAAGGATATTCGCAGTCATTTCCCTGCCCTCACTATGATCCCGCACCTGAGCGTCAAGCTCGTCGATACCTTCTTTGCCGGCACCGGAAACAGCCTGATAAGTAGATACGATGACACGCTTTATTTTTGCCAGGTCATAAATAGGTTTTAAAGCCATAACCATAATAATAGTAGAACAGTTTGGGTTGGCGATAATACCTTTATGCTTCAAAATAGCCTGCGGATTGACCTCCGGCACTACCAACGGCACATCAGGGTCCATACGAAAAGCACTGGAATTATCAATGACCACCGCGCCGGCTTTCACCGCATGCGGAGCGAAATCTTTAGAAATGGAACCGCCTGCAAACAAAGCGATATCTATACCTTTAAAGGAATCGAAAGTAGCTTCTTCAACAGTGTAGGTTTTACCCATAAAAGCTATTTCTTTACCGGCGCTGCGTTTAGAAGCCAGCAGGCGTAATTCGGAAAACGGAAAGTTTCTTTCCTCGATAAGTTTCAAAAACTCGGCTCCTACCGCTCCGGTAGCGCCTAAAATAGCCACATTATATTTTTTCATCTGCTTCCCCTCCATAAATTTTATTATAACAGCTTATCCAAGCCATAAGTCAAACCAACTTTATCCATCATCTTGCGGCAGCCAAGCATCACACCGGGCATATAACATTCACGGTTGACTGGTTCGTTGCTGATGCGGAGAGTTTCGCCCTGACTTCCGAAAATGACCTCCTGAGAAGCAACATATCCAGGTAAACGCACGCTGTGGATCTTCATACCTTTATAATCAGCGCCGCGGGCACCTGCCAGCAGCTCTTTTTCTTCCGGATGTCCCTGGTGCATTTCCTGACGCACCTCGGCGATTTTCTGGGCTGTAATAACCGCAGTCCCTGAAGGAGCGTCAAGCTTTTTATCATGGTGACGTTCAATGATCTCAACATTAGGAAAATATTTTGCTGCCTCGCAGGCCAGCTTGATCATCAATATTGCCCCCAAAGCAAAATTAGGAGCGATCAGAATACCTGTATTATTAGCTTTAGCCAACTCGTCCAGCTCTGCCAGATCAGCCTCGCTGAAGCCTGTTGTACCAACAACCGCACGAACTCCTGCCGACAGCACTGTGCGCAGTGATGCCATTACTACATCAGGACGGGTAAAATCAACAACTACATCAGGCTTTACTACCATCAGTTTGGCTTTAAGATCAGTAGCTACTGCCATCTGATTACCGTTTTTGACCGGAATCATTTTATCGGCGCCGAAGGCATCGACTGCGGCAACAAGCTCCATATCCTCCTGTTCAAGAACAGTTTTCACGACCTCGCTGCCCATACGTCCCAAAGCGCCATTAACTAAAACCTTAATCATTAATTTCACACTCCTTATAAAAATCAAAAACCGTTGAGAGCAATACTCAACGGTCAACAGCATTGTTACATACAAATATAATCTGCATAGTTGAGATAGCCCTCCGCCTGTAAGGCGACAGTCCGGCGGTTTTTTACCGACGGCCCTTTTACGCAGACGCCCCAGCATACCCGCTTGCCTGCCGTTATACTTCGGCGGTTACCCTTTCCTTCGTTTCAGCGATCCCTCTCCGCGAAGTACTCTTGCTTTCCGCTCCTCTATCTAATAATATTCTGTTGGATTTATTATATCTCTGCGCTATACACTTGTCAAACAAAAACGTTAAATTTCTTTAAAATATAACATTTTTTACTTTTTTTGTAACTAAAGGCGATTTAAGGCCTCTATCACGATTTAAAATCCGGGAAACAAATTTTTCCCCAAACTCCTCAAAGCTCCTCCAAGCTCCTTCAATCTCCTCAATATTCCTCATTTGCTTTAATATTACCGCTAAGGTAGGATATAGATACAGGAACTTGCGCAAGTTTCGGAAAGGGTGTCCCAAATGTACAGCAAAATAAATGTAAAACAAAGTTTCTCGGACTTCATCTTATATATTTTCCCGTCCGTAGTTACAATGGTTCTGGTATCGTTCTATTCAGCGATCGACAGCTGGTTCCTGGCACAATACGTATCAACTAACGCCATGGCCGCTATCAATATCGTCCTGCCTTACTCAAACCTTATCTGGGGTCTGGCCGTCATGTTTACCTGCGGCTCCTGTGCCCTGGTCGGCATTAAGCTGGGCGAAGGCAAACGCAGTTTAGCCAATACCTACTTCACCTCAATGTTCTGGTTCCTGACGGGATTTACGGCAATTTTTGCAATGTCGCTTACTTTAATATGGACCGTATTATTTATTCTCTGGGTTCTACAGCGCTGCTGTTTGAAGATTGTAAAACTTACCTTAAATATATGATTTTAGGTACGCCGATCCTGGCGGTCAAGCTGTTCCTCGAATATTATATCCGTCTGGACGGCAGACCTGCCTATTCTCTGGTAATGTCCTTAACAGGATTTATCCTCAACATCGTCTTAGACTATTATACTATCGTTGTTTTAGGCTGGGGAGTTTTCGGCGCCTCGATTTCTACGATCACCTCGATCGCCATCTCCACGCTGATGGGTCTGGTTTATTTCAAACTCTACGAAACAAACCTGAAATTCACTAAATTCCACTGGAACAAATGGTACTTTATCAAGTCCAGCTTCAACGGAGCCGGCGAAATGCTCACCGAGCTTTCCTCGGGTATCGTAACGATTTTCTTTAATATCGCCATTATCAAATTTGCCGGCGAGGATGGCGTTGCGGCTATGGCCGTCAACATCAACATCTTCTACTTCCTCATCAGCATCTATCTTGGTATAGCAACAGGCGCACAGCCGGTTATCAGCTATGCCTACGGCGCGCAAAACAAAAAACGCCTGGGCGAGATCATCGATCACTGTAAAAAAGCCATTCTTTTTGGCTCCCTGGCGGTCTTCACATTAGCCCGTTTTTACGGCGCCAACATCATCTCCTGGTACATCGGCGATAACCAGCAGGTCATTGATTTAGCAGTACACGGTTTCAGGATGTTCTCCTACTGCTTTATCTTCCTGGGCTTTAATATCTTTATCGCCGGCTTCTATACCGCTATAGGTAACGGACTGATCGCAGGCATCATCTCGCTGCTGCGTTCGCTGATATTCGTACTGGCAGCCTTATTTACCCTGCCTTCACTGATAGGCATCAACGGCATCTGGCTCTCTGTACCTTTCGCAGAACTGGTAACAATGGCGATTTCGATAGTCTTTTATCTGATGTTCGTCAACAGCTACTTCAAAAAGCTGGTGTAATAAGCAATAAAACTCAATCGTCCGCAAAACTCTGCCCTCATAGGCAGAGTTTTTTGTTTTTCTTCACTGCAACGAGATATAGTCAGAAAAACAACGACGATACAGAAATAATATCCATACCGCCATTGTTTTTCTGTATGCTGTTAAAGTTTTATATAGCCTTTTTATTTTGTAAATCTGCTAGAACGTGAATCTCAACCCGGCGTTAAACTGCCAGTCGGTACGAACCGTACTATTTAAAGTTTTCAGCGCATCAAAATA
>ERZ860009.399-NODE-399-length-20147-cov-1.348895_pt1 | contig 20147 bp, 26 predicted proteins | sample MGYA00510114_ERZ860009 | MGnify/ENA primary metagenome ERZ860009 (study PRJEB30046, sample SAMN00715177) | human gut metagenome | study: EMG produced TPA metagenomics assembly of the A metagenome-wide association study of gut microbiota in type 2... | reverse complement strand
GAATATATAAGAGATACAGTCGGACTTGATTATTTGAAACCGACGCTTCGCGATGTTGCCAGACTGCGTCTTGATAATCCGGATATGAATTTAAAAGATATAGGTGAACTTTTAGATCCGCCCGTAGGAAAATCAGGTGTAAACCACCGCCTCAGGAAAATAAGCGAAACCGCCCAGAGCCTGAGGGGTGAATAAGTTATTAAAATTATACATATAAGAAATCTACAGTTTTTTACGCTGTTGATGCTTTGTGATTGCAAGAGCGGCTTTCCGTGGTGATAATTTTGCACTAAGGATTGCTGCTTTCATTTTAAATGTCGGAATGATAATAAGAGTTTTCTTAAACATTTTAATTAATGCATAAGCTGCACAATATTCGGCACTGATACCTTTAAGGGCAAAAATAACATTTGCTGTCTCATTAAAATTGGTGTCAACAGGTCCGGGACATAATGCACTTATGTGGACATTACTCTTCATATCTTTCAGTTCTTCATAAATCGCACTTGTAAAACTTGTAACATATGCTTTTGTTGCATAGTAAGTTGCCATATAAGGACCGCCAGGGAGAAGTCCGGCACTTGAGGCAACATTTAAAATATATCCGCAGTCACGTTTTATAAATCCCGGAAGTAGTTCTTTGGTGAGAATGTGAGTGGCTTTCACATTGACATCAATCATATCAAGTTCTTTGGAAAGACTTGTCTCGCAGAAAGCACCTACATCTCCGAATCCGGCATTGTTAATAAGAATCCGGATATTATATTTTTTGAGTTTGTCAGCAAGTGTACGGCATGAATCTTCACTTGCAAGGTCACATGTGATAATCATGCACTTAGTCGGGAGTGAATCGGCAAGCTCCTTTAAAGCCTTGCGGTTTCTGGCTACAAGAATAAGATTGTAACCCATAAAAGAAAGTTGTTTTGCAAATTCCATGCCGATTCCGGAACTTGCACCTGTAATACATGCTATAGCCATAGAAGCCTCCAATCTGTTATAATAATTATAATTTTAATGAAAAGAGTAATAAAATGCAAATAGAAAATAAAACAGAATTTAAAAAGGATATGATAAAAAATATAATGCGTGCAGATGGTTTTGATAATCAGACGTACAAGACAAAAAAGCTGGTTTTAAATATGTCAGGGCTTGTGTGCGGAATGGTGAGCGTCAGCATATTTGCAAGGACAATGTATAGTATTGATGATTCTTATAAAAGCATTGCATTTGTTTTTGCGGCGATATGTGCCGTTCTGCTCTATGCAGGCATGTATGGAATTGATAAAAACAGTTTGAAATTATTTACTGCACAGTATTCAAAGAATGTAGGCATTGTGTATGAGTATGTGATAACATCTGATGAAATCGATGTCAAGGTAAATGATGATAACTATATTATACCATGGGACAGCGTTGAAAAATGGTGTGAGGATACAGAGAGTTTTTATTTGTTTTTAAAAGGTGGCAGCAATGAAAAACAGGCGGTTCCCGTATGTTTTGTAATTGGTAAAAAAGATTTTGATGGAGCAAAAGATTTTAGAGAGCTGTGTACTGCAGTTATGGCGGTAAGGATAGGTGATAATAATGATTAAAATATTAGGTATAGACGATTTTTCAGAAATTTATAATAAAAGACTTGTCAATGATTTCCCGGAGAGCGAAGTAAAGTCATTAAATAAGATAATTGATATGTATAAGAAAGATATGTATTTTGTATACGGATATTACAATGAAAATGGTGAGCTTGCAGGATATGCTTTCTTTATTAATGACAGAACAAAAGATACCGTTCTTCTTGATTATTTTGCAATAGTTCCTGAAAAAAGAAGCAGCGGAATCGGTTCTGAATTTCTTGGAAAAATCAAAGAAAAAATTGCAGACAGCGGCAACAGGCTTATTCTTGAGGTTGAAAATCCTGAGTATGCAGAGGATGGACCGGCTAAGGATTATATGATAAAAAGGATAGGATTTTACAAGAAAAATGATATGAATTTAAGCGGAGTAAGCTGTAACTTTTATGATAATGAATATAGAATTCTTTATGCCGGGGAATTTATGGATGATGAAGAGTTTATAACCGTACACATTCAGTATATCTTGATTTTATGGGAGAGAGTTAGACAGCCGGTGTGTATTTCACTAAAATAAAACGGATGTTTGACAAAGTCCTGTAAATATAGCATAATAGCGTCAGTTTGTAAGATTTATTACAGGAAATAGCGTTTTGGAGGTAGGAAGAAATGAACAATCAACAGATGATGGAACTGACAACCGTTGAGAAGAGTGCATTTGAGGAGCTTGTAAAGCAGTGTACCCGTTCAGGCTCTATTGACCCGTCACTCTATGTTGACTATGTGTAAAACGTGGTCTTCGTGACAGTAATGGTAATGGTGTACTCACAGGACTTACGGAAATTTCCGATGTTGTTGGTACACGCAGTGATAATGGTCGAAAGGTCCCTGTTGACGGTGAATTATATTTCCAGGGATTCAATGTTGCTGAGATTATTGCCGGATTTGGTGACAGAAAGTATGGTTTTGAGGAGACAACATACCTTTTGTTATTCGGTAAGCTTCCAACAGAGGAGCAGAGAAAGAATTTTATTCATATTCTTACCGACCTTGAAGAGCTTTCAGGAGCATTCCTTCGAGATGTAATTATGAAGGCGACAAGTACAAACCTAATGAATTCTCTTATGAAGAGTATCTTAAGCCTCTATTCGTATGATGAAAATCCTGATGATGTATGCTTCCTAACGTGTTGAGACAGTCATTGCAGCTCATCGCAAAAATGCCGCTTATCTCTGTATATGCTTATCAGGCATACAGACATTATAAGCTTGATGGAACACTTATGATTAAGAATCCGAGAAAAGATTATTCAATTGCAGAAAATATTCTTTATATGTTAAGAGATGATGGACAGTTTACAGAACTTGAAGCTAAAGTTCTTGATATCTGCCTTGTCCTTCATGCAGAGCATGGGGTGGTAACAACTCAACATTTACAACACATGTAGTAACATCTTCAGGTACTGATACATATTCAGCAATAGCTGCTTCAATTGCGTCACTTAAAGGCCCTAAGCATGGTGGTGCCAACTTAAAGGTACAGCGTATGTTTGCAGATATTATGGAACATTGCAGCGACTGGGAAAATAAAGATGAGATATGTGAATATCTCCTTAAAATACTTGATAAGCAGGCATTTGACCATGCTGGTCTTATATATGGCATGGGACACGCTGTATACACACTTTCTGATCCTAGAGCTGTAATTCTTAAAAAATTTGCAAAAAGCCTTTCGGAAGAAAAAGGCATGCAGAAAGAATTTGCTTTGTATGAGCTTGTTGAGAGAGAGGCAGGAAATCTCATCATGCAGAAGCTCAGATGTTTAAGCCTGTCTGTGCAAATGTGGATTTTTACAGCGGTTTTGTATATTCAATGCTTGGAATACCTGAAGAGCTGTTTACACCTATATTTGCTATTTCAAGAGTTTCAGGATGGTGCTCACATCGTCTTGAGGAACTTGTAAATGCAGGAAAAATCATACGTCCGGCATATAAGTATGTTGGTCATCACAGACCATATTACGATATTAATAACAGAGATTGTGAGCAAAAGTAAGGCGAAAGGCATGGTGCGTTGGTAGAAATGTCACAATATAAAGTAAAAAAACCGGCACATAATATTAATTGTGAAGTTGAAGTACCGGGTTCAAAAAGTATTACAAACAGAGCGTTGCTTATGGCAGCTCTCTCAGACGGAGAATGTTGCCTGAATGGTGTTTTGTTCAGTGATGATTCAAGATATTTTTTGTCAAGTCTCATATCGCTTGGATACATAATCGAAGCGAGTGAGATTGAAAAATATGCAATAATTCACGGTCACGGTGGAGACATTCCGAATAAGTCAGCCACAATTAATGTAGGAAGTGCGGGAACAGCAGCAAGATTTCTCACAGCTATGCTTGCACTTTCGGACGGTAAATATTTTATCGACGCATCGCAGCAGATGAAAAAACGTCCGATGAAGCCTTTATTTGATGCACTTGAATCAATGGGAGCACAGTTTGAATTTACAGAAAAAGAAGGCCATCTTCCTGTAAATGTAACAGGAGCAGCTTTTGGAGGCAGGAAGCCGACAAAAGAGGTTTCTATTGATATAAGTGAGAGCACACAGTTTTTAAGTGCATTGATGATGGTTGCACCAATGCTTGATGATGGTCTTACTATTCATATTACAAGCAAAAAAACAGATGGCTCATATATAAGAATTACTAAAAAAATGATGGCACAGTTTGGATGTGCAGTTTCATTTGACGGTAAAACATATGTTATAGAGGCAGGTTCTAAGTATCAGCCGGAGACATATCAGATTGAGCCGGATGTGTCGGCAGCATGTTATTTTTATGCGGCAGCGGCAATTACCGGTGGAAGTGTTCTTGTAAGAAGTGTACATTCTACATCTATGCAGGGTGACATGAGATTTTTAAATGTACTTGAGAAAATGGGCTGTGATGTTAAAGAGGAACAGCGTGGAATCCGCGTAACAGCACCAGCTGACGGAACTCTTCATGGCATTGAGATTGATATGAATGATTTTTCAGACCAGTCTATGACACTTGCTGCTATAGCACCATTTGCAAAAGAGCCTGTATATATAAAAAATATAGGACATATAAGACTTCAGGAATCAGACAGAATCCATGCGATAGTTACTGAACTGGCAAGGCTGGGTGTAAGAGTGGAAGAAGAACAGGACGCGGTAAAGATTTATCCGTCTGATGTTAAACCGGCGGTTGTGCAGACTTATGATGATCACAGAATGGCTATGTCATTTGCTCTAATAGGATTAAAAGTTGACGGAATAGTTATAGATAATTACGAATGTTGTAAAAAAACATTTGAAAATTATTTCAAAGTTTTGGAAAGCATAGAAGAATAGGCGGACATGCAAAATCAGGTTTGACGTCCGTGTAAATTATATAAAATGCGGGGCGGTACTAAAGTTATGCTGCTCCGCATTTTGAGGTTGACAAGTTTGATATAATAACATCAGAGGCGAAAATTAAAGAATAAATGTCGTTAAAACGGCTTAAATTATTAGAATGGAGGATTGTTTAACATGACAAAAGTAGATATTATATCAGGATTTCTTGGTGCAGGAAAAACAACTCTTATCAGCAAACTCTTAAAAGAGGCATTGCCGGATGAGCAGGTTGTCCTTATTGAGAATGAATTTGGTGAAATAGGTATTGATGGTGGTTTCTTAAAGGATTCAGGCGTTGAAATCAGAGAGATGAACTCAGGCTGTATCTGTTGTTCACTTGTAGGTGATTTTGGAACATCATTAAAGGAAGTTGTAGATAAATATCACCCTGACAGAATCATTATTGAGCCATCAGGTGTAGGTAAGCTTTCAGATGTTATCAAGGCTGTAAAGGACCTTCATATTGAAAATGAAATCAGATTAAACAGTGCATCAACTGTTGCTGATGCATCAAAAGTAAAGATGTATATGAAGAATTTCGGTGAATTTTTCAACAACAGATTGAACATGCCGGAACAATTATTTTGAGCAGAACACAGAATGTAAGTGAGGACAAGTTAAAGAAAGCTATCGAGATGATTCGTTCACTCAATGCAGATGCCCATATTATTACAACTCCATGGGATTCACTTGATGGAAAGCAGATTCTTGCTGCTATGGAAAATGTTACAAATCTTGAGCTTGAAATGCTTGCAGAACAGGCAGAAAAGACACATGAGGAGCATGAACATGAGCATCACCATCATGACGGCGAGTGTTGTTGCGGACATCATCATGATGACGATGAAGAGCATGAGCATCATCATCACGACCATGACGGCGAGTGCTGCTGTGGTCACCATCATGATGAAGATGAGGAGCATGAACATCATCATCACGACCATGGTGATGAGTGCTGCCATCATAACCATGACCACGAGCATGAACATCATCATCATGACCATGAAGGACATCACCATGCAGATGATGTATTTACAAGCTGGGGAGAAGAGACGCCTAACAAATATGATAAAGAAGCACTTGATGCTATTCTTAAAAAACTTGCCAATACAAATGAATATGGCAGTATTTTGAGAGCAAAGGGCATGCTTCCTGCAAATGACGGAACATGGATGTACTTTGACCTTGTACCTGAAGAATATGAAATAAGAGAAGGCAATCCTGATTATACAGGACGAATTTGTGTAATAGGTGCCGAACTCAAAGAAGATGCACTCAAAGAGTTATTTAATTTATGATGAAAGTGGGGTAAATGTACGGAATGGCAGATGAAGAATACCAGATTCCTATATTTTTAATAAACGGACAGCTTGAGAGCGGCAAGACAAGATTCATCACTGAAACAATAGAGATGGGTCAGTTTGATGAAGCAAAGAAAAAGCTTCTCATTGTCTGCGAAGAGGGCGAAGAAGAGTATGACCAGAAAATGCTTGATGAAAACGGCATTGATATGGTAGTGCTCGAAAAAGAGGAGTTTACAACAGAAAAGCTTAACGAACTTGATAAAAAGTATGATCCATGGCTTGTTATTGTTGAATATAACGGCATGTGGGAACCTACGATGATTTTCGAGACAGAAAAGCCAAAGGGCTGGCAGATATATCAGTCTATTACGCTTTTTAATGCAGCACAGTTCGGTGTGCAGTGGGCTAACATGAAGATGATTCTTGCAGAGACAGTAAAATATGCTGACATGGTAATATTTAACAGATGCAAGACAAGCATGGAGCTTGGAAGCTACAGAAGAAGCATGAAAGCGTTAAATTCTGCAATACAGATTGTATTTGAAGATGAAAAAGGCGATATGATGTCAATTGCAGAACAGCTTCCATATGACATTAATGCTGATGTTATCGAGATTGAAGATGATGATTACGGTATCTGGTATATGGATGTTTCCGAGAGACCTGAAGCATACAGGAATAAGACAGTCCGTTTCAAGGGACAGGTTCTTAAAAATAAATATTTCAAGGACAAGAATTTTGTTCCGGGAAGAAAAGTAATGACATGCTGTGAGGCTGATATGCAGTTTATAGGATATATAAGTTTCTATGATAATATCTCTTCACTTGAAAATAAGCAGTGGGTTACAGTTACTGCAACAGTCAAGTATGAATTTCAGATGGCATACAAGAAAAAAGGTCCTGTTCTTTATGTAAGTAAAGTTGAACCTGCACAGCCGCCGGTAAACGAACTGGTAACATTCTAGTTAATTATTACGGAGAATACACAATGATACAGGATATTGCCCCAAGACATCTGGATAACCAGTATAGAAATATTACACCGGATGCGAGAGATACAATTTTCTTTTTTGAAGGAAATACAGTTTTGGCATCACAAAACGGTGACAACATAACTTATCCGGAATATGGCGATTTTATTGAAAAAGTTAAAAAAGCATCAGGAACAGATGTTAATGAGACATATGATTTTATATATTTATTCTGCCTGACTGACAAAAAAATAGGTGAAGAGCCGTCACAAAACGATAATGAGCAGAAGTTTTTTCTTGCACTTCCAAAAAGAAAAGTGCAGAAGGGTGCTTTTCTTGGAGAAATGGCAGATTCGGGAATACATGCCGAGTATGAAAATATAATTGAAGGTTATGATTTTACAGGTGTAAATGTATTCCGCAATGCGAAGCCAAAAGAACTTGCATTTGCGGCAATTACGGCATACCACCTGTATGGCTGGTATCGTGATAACAGGTATTGCGGAAGATGCGGCAGATTGATGTTTCATGGTGAAAATGAACGTATGATGCATTGCATGGATTGTAAAAATACAGTTTATCCTAAGATATGCGCGCAGTTATAGTGGCTGTCACAGATGGCGACAGGATACTTCTTACCAAATATGCCGGAAGAACTTACCGCAATTATGCTCTTATAGCCGGATTTACCGAGATTGGAGAGACGGTTGAGGAAACTGTTATGCGTGAAGTATACGAGGAAGTAGGCGTTCATGTAAAAAATCTCCGTTATTATAAGAGTCAGCCGTGGGCGTTGTCGGGCTCACTTCTTTATGGATATTTCTGTGAGCTTGACGGAGATGACAGCATACATCTTCAGGAAGATGAGTTGTCGGTCGGAAAATGGTTTCATGCCGATGAACTTGATATAGAGGAAGACGATGTCAGTCTGACAAGAGAAATGATATGTAAGTTTGTTAATGAACACAAAACAAAATAGTAATATTTTTAAAAAGTTAAGCATAGGTTTATTGTAATGATAATATTACGGTGAGCCTATGCTTAATTATTTATGGGGATTTATGATTATCATCGGGGTCATTTATGGTGCGTTTACCGGAAATGTCCAGGCGGTTGCGGATGGTGCAATTGAATGTGCAAAAGATGCAATAACTTTGTGTATAACAATGCTTGGAGTTATGTCTTTGTGGACGGGACTTATGGAAATAGCCGAAAAATCAGGACTCATAATGACTTGTACGAAAAAAATCAGACCTGTAATGCATTGGATGTTTCCGGATGTCCCATGTGAACATGAGTCAATGAAGCATATGACAACAAATGTAATAGCCAACATTCTCGGGCTTGGCTGGGCGGCTACACCTGCAGGACTTCGTGCAATGGAAAGTCTGGCAGAACTTAATGGTGGTTCAAAAAAAGCATCAGATACAATGTGTGCATTTCTTGTAATAAATGTATCTTCACTTCAGCTTATACCTGTTAATATTATCGCATATAGAAGCATGTATGGGAGCTCTAATCCGACATCAATAGTTGCACCGGCAATTCTTGCAACGACAGTAAGTACGCTGTGGCAGTTATATTTTGCAGAATAATGTATCTTTCAGGCAGGAAACTTTCTGGCGGAAAAGGAGATTCTGTATGAATGTGGTTGTTACAGTTTCAGGATATATAATTCCTGCGGTTATGCTTTTTATTGTAATTCACGGAATGATAAAGAAAGTAAATGTTTATGATGAATTTGTGACAGGTGCAAAAGATGGCATGAAGACGGTTGTATCAATAGCACCTACACTTGTCGGGCTCATGATGGCGGTTGGCGTACTTCGTGCATCGGGATTTTTAGATATGATATCCGGTTTCATAGGAAAATTCACAGGAAAAATAGGACTTCCATCTCCTGTAATTCCATTGCTTATAGTAAGAATGTTCAGTTCATCAGCAGCGACCGGGCTGACGCTTGACTTGTTTAAGGAATATGGCACCGATTCTCTTATAGGTCTTATCGCGTCAATTGCCTCCTCTGCGACAGAAACGATATTTTTTACGATATCCGTTTATTCAGTTGCAGCCAAAATAACAAAAACACGCTGGACACTTTCCGGTGCGTTGATATCAACTTTGGCAGGAATAGTGTCCAGCGTAATACTGGCTATGTTAATGATTTAGTTGTTTAGTTCCATGATTTAAAGCTTATATTTAAATCTACATTGCCTGAGATTCCGTCAACAGAACCTGTGTTAGTATACTGCCACATTGAAAATTCATATGGCATATATGGTACATCTGCATAGAATGCATACCATTTTTCATAATCCTCAAGGCGGGACATATCAAGTTTGCCGGCAAAATATCTTGAATTGGCATATATCATAGGAGTGTATCCGGCTTCTTTTATTCGGTCACAGAAAGCAATAACAGTATCTGTCAATGCTTCATTAGTGAGGGTATTCTGGCGTGAAGAACCGGCATTTACTTCCTCGACATCAATTGCAACCGGACATGTAACATTATAAGGTTTTAACTTTGATATTACATAGTCGGCTTCTTCAACTGCTTCGTCTTTAGTAAGAGCCTGTGAGAAGAAATATGCACCAACTTTTATATCATTTGAGAGTGCATCACGCATATATGTGTCAAATGAAGAGTCGTCATTGATTGTTCCGCCTGAATATCCGCGGTAACCGCAGCGGATTATTGCATATTCTATGCCGCTTTGCTTAACTTTTGAAAAATCAATATTACCCTGATAACGTGAAATATCAATACCTTTATGCGATACAACGGCACCGTTTTCAGAATATGTAATTTCGCCATTGGAATTCTTTGAAAAATTAGCATTGTTAAGCTTGTTCATCTTGAGGTCAAAATTTATAGGTGAAAAATAATATTTGCCATCAACCGTGTAAATGAAATCTTCAGTATAAATTTCGCGTAGAACTGTATTAATGCCGGTTCCGTTTTCAAGGCGGCCTTTCATGTCATCGACAAAATCATTGGCACCTTTATCATATGCGTCAGATTTAATATCGCGTATCTGTGCAGGTGAATATAATCTTGAACCTCTGTTTGAGAAAATTGTGTACATACGGAATTTAAAGAAAACCGTAAGTCCGAGCACAAGTCCTAAGACAAGCAGAGCAGACAAAATACATATAGCAATTAAAAGGGGTTTCTTTTGTTTTTTAGTATCCATTAGTACCTCCCATATTAAATTATTGTATAATTACATTGATTATGCTATTCTATCTTGTAATCACGTACATTATATAATATCAGATTTATAAGGAAAGGAAAAGAAAAATGAGAAAATATTTTGCTGAGTTTATTGGTACATTTTTATTAACATTTCTTGCATGTGGCGTTGCGTCATTTACCGCAGGTTATCAGGGATTTCTCGGAGTAGTCGGAATTTCTTTGATATTTGGATTTATAGTTGCTGTTTTGTGTTACTCAATTGGTAATATTTCAGGATGCCATATTAATCCTGCGGTTTCGCTTGGCATGCTTATTTCAAAGAGAATGAGCATTGTGGATTTTATGGGATATGTAATAGCACAGCTGCTTGGCGGTGTTGCGGCAGGATTTGCAATGCTTGGAATTTCAAAAACATTTAGTGAGGACATTATTTCACAGTACAGCTCATACGGATACAATCTTTTGAGTTTTGGTACAAACGGATATGGCGATGCATCTGCATTTTTACAGGTAAATGTATGGGGAGCATTGATAATTGAATTCATACTTACATTTGTATTTGTAATTACAGTTATCGGAGTGACTTCAAAACCTGACTATAAGAGTGTTTCTGGTATCGTAATCGGACTTTCGCTTGCAGCGGTACATCTTTTTGGAATTCCTTTTACAGGAACAGGTGTTAATCCGGCAAGAAGTTTCGGACCGGCACTTGCAAGAGCGGTAAATGGAGATATTCAGGCACTTTCACAGGTATGGGTATTTATAGTTGCACCGCTTGCGGGAGCTGTTGTGGCAGCACTTGTATATAAACTTTTATCATATGAAAAACCTGTGGTTACAGTATCAGAAACAGAATCTGAAAATGGTGGACAATCGGTCAGCGATTCTGTAGAAACAGAAGAATAATAAGCTGCTATAATGATTATGCAGTAGTATTATCTTCGTATTCACGGGCAAGCTGCAAAAGATATTTGTAACGTTTCTGCTCTGAATTTAACTGGTAAATATAGCAGTCAATAAGGTCGGGGTCTGTAGCGTTATCAAAATTGGAATATGCGGCATTGAGTGCATCTCTTGTCATGTCGATTTCGCTTTTGAGATATTTTTCATTATATGTTACAGGTGTGTTTTTCTTTTTAAAAAAGCCCATTAGAGATACCTCCTTTCATAAAATAATACATATGGAAATTAAAGCATGTTTTGTATAAAACTTCCTTTAATTCAAGTATATCCACAGATTAAAAAAATATACAAAAATATTTTACATTTAAAATATATTGGCGTATAATGCGAGTAAGATAAAAGGCATGTATTGAGAGAAAGAAGGAATATATATGTTATTTAGAAAGAAATCACCTGAAGAAAAAATGGAAAAGCTGGTTCACAGAAAAGACTGGAGCCGTCTTGCAGATTATGTTTATGGTGACGAGAACCAGAAAAAGGAACTTGCACAGGCTCTTGCACAGTCAGATGACGAAAGTAGCTTAGACCTTTTGCTCAGACTTGCGGACGTTGCAGTAGCAGCAAATGAGGATGATGTATTGAAAGAAGTATGTGAGACATTAAAGAAAGTTGGTAATGATCACGTTACAGCTGATTTACATGAAGTTCTTATGAAGCTTCCAAAGGAAAAGGAAGATTTAAGAGAAGAATTAAGCTCAACAATACAGCTTTTACATAAGAAATTATAAATGATTATAATATTTCGATATTTTATAATAACGACATAATAATATAAGTAATGCCTTTTTACTCCCTCTTAATGCAGGACATCCTGATAAAGAGGGAGTTATCTTATTTTACAAGAGAAAATTATAAAAAATATATTTATGGTATTGACAATGCGAAAGTAAAGTGATACTATACTTATACGGCAACAGAATATAAGTGCTGCCGGTAATTATACCCCATTTCTATGTATGTTTTTATTGTATATAAGAACATCTATTAAGACACATTCGTGTCATCCTGTTAGTTTAGCAGGAGAATTCCCACAGATATTTATAATTTTTTAAAGGGAGAAGTATGGACTATTTTGAGATTATCAGAATGATTCTGCTTGTTATTATCATGTCTGCGGCGGTTGTGGATGACTGCCGAAGATACAGAATTTCTAACAGAATTATTATATGCGGTTTTATAGCCGCATCTGCAGTTTTTTTGACAGAACAGATTATGAAAGGAGGTGCAATGCAATATTTGACGGCGTGTATTGCTGGCTTAGGGGTAATGTCAGCAATATATATAGTTAAAGGAGCCGGTGCAGGAGATGTTAAACTTTCAGCAGTATGTGGGATGCTGCTTGGAATAAAAGGGGTATTAATTATGATAATAAGTTCGCTTATATGTGCGGCAGTAGTGGGAACTGCCGGGATAGCAATGGGAAGATGCAGTGCTATTCAGATTGGGAAATGAAGATGCACAGAATTCATTATAGCATATATATGGCGGCAGGGGTGTAATTGCAGTTTTAACAAATATTTATATTGGAGGATGAAGGGTGAACAGGACGTGTGCAATATATGATAATAATGAAAATATGCACGACGGCTTATGCATGCTATGAGCATGAAAGCTAATCAGCAGTTTAACATTGAACTGTTTACACAAAAAGATGCATTTGAAAAATATCTAAGAGATGGTTCGCCTACGGTTGCAATGGTGAGCGAGTCCGGATTTTATGATGGAATAAGTGATCTATATGATGGAAGTCTTGTTGTGCTTACGGAAGAACCTGAAAATGAGACAGATGCTAAGCGTTTTGGCAGCAATGCAACAGCGGTTTACAGGTACCAGCCAATGGACAGGATATATCGTGAACTTATGGAGCACAGTGATTTACAGCCAAAGAAGAGACTTGATACATTTGATGTTATCGGAATCTATTCACCGGTTAATGTTATGCCAAAGACTGAGTTTGCTTTAAATATTGCCAAAGTTCTAAGTGAAAAATATAAGGTTTTGTATATTAATTTTGAGGAGTTTTCTGGTCTTGATGAGATACTTGTAAGCACGGATGATATTACACTTTCCGATGCACTTTATTATTACAGGCAGCAAAGGGATAATGCGGCAGAAAAGATAATGGGAACAATACGGAGTGTGGACGGGATTGACTATATAGCACCTGTTATGTGTGCAGAAGATATTTCGTATGTTGAGTCGGAACAGCTGGTGTCATTTGTTGAATGTGTGGGAAAGAATAAGGGGTATGAAGTTATTATTCTTGATTTGTCATCAGCAGTAAAACAGCCGTGGAGACTTATGGAATGTTGCAGCACTATATATATGCCGGTAAGAAATGATTATCTTTCGGAACGTAAGATTCTTGAATTTGAGACATATTTTTACGGAATAGGAATGTCAAAAATGTTAGACAGAATAGAGAAAGTGCGCCTGCCTGAATGTGAAAGTGGTGTGGACAGGGAATTTTGGGAAAAAATCAAATCCGGAGGTATGTACCGGTTTGTAAAAAAAATACTTGAAAGGAGTGAAAAGATATAGAAAACGGGTGTAATGAGGAGAATTTTGCCGGGAGAATTAAAAAAAGGGTATATGACAGAATAGACATGTCGGGAGATATAACAGATGTTGCATTAAAGCAGGTAATAGGCGAATGTGTTCAGGAGGAAAGCGGACTTTATATGATTTCCATAAGGCAGAAGGAAGAACTTGAGGAGTCTGTTTTTAATGCGATAAGAAGACTTGATGTACTTCAGGAACTGTTAGAGGATGATACTATAACAGAGATAATGATTAATGGAAAAGATGATATTTTCCTTGAAAGGAACGGTCATATAACAAAGTGGGATAAGAGTTTTGAGAATGAGGAAAGACTTGAAGACATTGCACAAAAAATAGCATCACTATCTAATAAGATAGTTAATATATCATCACCGATTGCAGATACAAGGCTTGAGGATGGCTCCAGAGTAAGCATTGTTCTGCCTCCGGTTGCATTGAATGGACCGGTAATTACTATAAGAAAGTTCTATAAAGATGCACTTACTATGGAAAAACTTATTGAAACAGGTTCGCTCACGCAGGAGGCGGCAGATTTTTAAAGATGGCTGTAAAGTCAAAATATAACATTTTTATATCTGGAGGAACGGGAAGCGGTAAAACAACATTTTTGAATGCTCTTTCTGAATTTATTGATAATGATGAGAGAGTGATAACAATTGAAGATGCTGCTGAATTACAGATAAATCATGTGAAAAATCTTGTGAGGCTTGAGGCAAGAGATGCCAATATAGAAGGTAAAAATGAAGTGACAATAAGGAATCTTATAAGAGCAAGTCTGAGAATGAGACCTGACAGAATTATAGTTGGAGAAGTAAGGGGGAAAGAAACTCTTGATATGGTTCAGGCAATGTCTACAGGACATGATGGAAGTCTATCTACAGGACATGGCAACAGCCCCAAAGATATGATGACACGTCTTGAGACGATGATACTTATGGGGATAGATATGCCTGTTGCGGCAATAAGGCAGCAGCTTACATCAGCTATTGATATAATAATTCATCTGGGCAGACTCAGGGATAAGACAAGGAGAGTTTTACAGATTGCGGAAGTTGTGGGAGTTTCTAGAGGAGAAGTTAAATTTAACAAGTTGTTTGAATTCGCTGAAAATGCAGAGAGTAACGGACGGGTTTTGGGAGAACTTAAAGCCACAGGTAATAAACTTGTCAATACGCAGAAAATGTATTTTGCCGGATATGGACAAGAAGATAATACTATGGCTGGCTAAGGGGATATTGATAATAGTTGTTGCATCATGGCTTTTTTACGGAAATATTTATTTTTCAATACTAATGAGTCCGTGGTTGTATCTGTATATAAGAGAAAATTCAAAAAATAACAAACGAAAAGAAAGACAACAGCTTGCATTACAGTTTAAGGATGCAATGACAGCAGTATCATTTGCATTAAATGCAGGTTATTCTGTTGAAAATTCGTTTAAAGAAGCGTTGGAAGAATTAAAAATGTTGTATGGAAGAAATGCAGTGATTGTAAAATCATTTTCAGAAATAGCTACGAGAATACATAACAATGAAAATATTGAAAATGTATTGAAAGATTTTGCGAGGAAGTCAGATGTCGAAGAAATACAATATTTTTCGGAAATTTTTGGATATGCAAAAAGAAGCGGCGGCGACATGATAACAATAATTAAGGATACAACATCGCTTATCAGGGAAAAAATTGAGCTTGACAGTGAAATAAAAACAATAATAAGCGGGAAAAAACAGGAGCAGAGGATTATGAGTATCATGCCATTTGCAATGGTCGGATATTTAAGATTTACATCTTACGATTTTATTGCAATGTTATATGGAAATATTGCCGGTCGTATTTTTATGAGTGTATGTCTTATTGTTGTTATTGTTGCAGATTATATTGCTAAGAGGATAGTAAATATTGAAATTTGATAAAAAAATAATAATTATAATTCTGGTTTCAATTGTTGCGGCATTATTTCTGGAGATATCAGATGGAGAGCGTGATATAGAAAAGTCGGACCTTAAAAAACCCGGGTACAGTGGGGCTGAAAAAAATCTGGATGTAAGCATATATGCAGGAAAAAACAGATAGATACAACTATTACAATTGAGCCGGAAAAATACACAGCACAGGAGACAGAAGAACTTTTTTTTAATGTTTATGAGCATTTAAAAAAAGAGATATTAAATGACAATGCTTCGTTGGATGAAATAAAAACAGATTTGAATCTTATAGAAAAATTAGAAGATAATCCGGTAAGTATTGAGTGGTTTTCAAGTAATTATAATCTAATCGGGTATGACGGGAAAGTTTATAATGATGATTTGAAAAAGGACCAGAAGGAAGAAGTTACTCTTACAGCTAATCTTCAATACATGGAGTATTCTTCATCATATGAAATAAAAGTGATTGTTTGTGGCAGGGAACTGACACATGAGGAACAATTGAAAAAAGATATATTTTATGAAATTAAATGTGCACAGTCAGATTACAATAGCGATTATGTAGAACTTCCAAAAGAAGTTGATGGAGAGGAGGTTATATATAAAAAAAGAGGGATTATCGAACTGGTTTATATTGTGTTACAAAGTGTTGTAAAGCCCGGAATTACAGGCTTTTTTAAAATTGACTTACATATAAAGTGTTATATTTATTTATCCTGATTTGACCGAAATTTGCCCCGAGATTCTTTGTTTGGATTTGTTTGAAAATAGTTTGATAAAAATAAAATAGAATGAAATATTTGAAATAAACATAAAAAAATATAGACAAAATAGGGAATAAGATATAATATTAAAGTAAATATATAATCTAAGGAGGAAGGATATTTATGAGAAAAATTTTTAAACGATTTGCTTCACTTTTGACAATCTTTATATTGACTATTATGTCAATAGTTCCTGTCCATGCATCGGAGAATACTTCTGTTGTAAATGTTACGGATGATTTGGCGATACAGATGGCAGAACGTTTTGCAAAGGGAATAGGAGAAAATAGCAATATTGTTGCTAATAATCCGAGAAAATTTTATGATACAACAGGTCAAGCTATTGGATATATTGTAAATTACAATTTAGAAAACAAACCATATGGATATGTAGTTTTTGATACTACGTGTGAATCTTTGATATCAGAATACTCATTTGGTAATAATTCAGCAAATCCATATGAGGTGATTTATCAAAGTGAAGCAAATGTATTTAGTGAAAAAGCAAATACCTCTGAAATATATAAAATAGCTCCGTTTGAATATGGTATTGTTGATAATTTGGGAAAGATTAGAACGAATTATGGTGAAACATTAGAAAAAACAGTACTGTCCTTGAATGAGAGTAGGGGAAAAGACCCAGCTACTTGGGATGAGGTTTTGCTAGATATTGATGAAGTTTATGAAAACTACACGCTTGTTTCAACAAATCATCTTCAAGAATTTATTTCCTTTAATGAGCCGTATATAGAAAGTGTAACAGGACATTATGCATGTGCAGTTAGTGCATTATTAGCATGTGGTGCATATTATAATGCTGTTGATTATACAGATATTGCAGGTGATTATATGGATATTTGGGATTCAACAGGAACGACAGTTTCATCGGAGAGTGGAGGAATAACATATGGTTCAACAACTATTGGCAATATTGGACCTGGATTTGTGGACTTTTGTGCTGGAAAGAATGTTTCTGTAACACAAAATACTGACTATAGTCCCAATTATAATTTTTTCACTAATTGCATTGATAGAGGAGATATAGCAGTTGTCCATTGTGGTATAATTAGCAGTGATACTGGAGAACGTGCGGGGCATTCAATGGCAGCAGAGGGATATGCAACTTTCGAGCATATAATTCTGGAAATACAGTACATACATTGATGGTATTTGATGGATGGGGGGATACAGTACGTTATTTGAATTTTGATTTTGATAGTTGGACAGACATATCGGGGACTACATTTAATGGATAAGAAACGATTGATTTTGTTAATCATACTTTTGCTTGCAATAGTATTAATTGTGCTTGGCGTAAAAGGAAATGTTTTTAAGGAGAATCGTCAAAATATGGAGTTGCGTTCTAGTGGAGATGATAATTCTCATTGGTTTCATTTGAGTGGGGTTGTTGTAGAGAAAACTTTTGATACACTTTTAATAGAACTAAATGAGAAGGAAGAAAGTAGTCTATTTTTTGATACGACAAAAGTTAGTTTAGATTGTACTAAGTGTAAAGGTGATCTAGAACAAGTATCAGAAGGAAATGTTATTAAATTTTATTTTTTTAAGTATAATATTGATGGTGAAACGGTAAAAATTGAAAGAATAGTAAGATAAAAGTATAAGTAAGAGTTCTGCTATCAGAACATTATTATTAGTGAGGTAAAGGAACAAGGCGAAGCCGAGACGCCGTAGGGCAGTCCTTTACGGAACGGACACAGCCAATACCATCATGATACATAAGAGGACTTGAAAGGTCACAAACCTTGCAAGTCCTCTTGTTTATCTTATGGGTTACTTCTGTCGGATTGCATTTTCCAATAGACCGCTTCTTTCGTGGCTTCTCGGAAAAAGCTATCCTGTCTGGTATATGACAGATGTCATTCTGGATATAAGCGTCTGATTCGCAATCATATTCGTAAGGGATTACCTGTGCTGTTCCCTGTTTTTCATCAATTCCATAGATAATTACTTTGGAATCTCTCAATGCCAGTCCGAGTGTCAGAAAGCCGGAAGTGAAATAATTGTTGTTGTGTGGAGCGGTTATGCTTTTCAGTGCATGAAAGAAGTCTGCTACTTCCTCAGTCTGTCCATTCTCAAAAGCCGGAATGATATGTAAGGTGTTGTTTGCCTTATCTGCATATGCCCGGCAGACCAGAACGGAAGAATCCGCTTTTTGTATGATACCGTCAAAATAATCGCCGGAGTATGCAGTTGGCTGATAGAAAATGGCGGTTTCTTTTGTTGTAAGGTTATGATAAGTCAGAAAGCCGTTTACAAGCCGGACAATCTCGATATCATCCCCGTAGGTAAATCCGTTCTGCTCTAAAAGAGAATAGAAAGTTCTGGTAAATTCTTCCGGCAGTTCAATCCCCAGTTTTTCTGTGATAAGCATATCTACATATTCTTTAAATGAACCATACAGAAGTTCATTCAGCGTCATATTGCCCAACGTGGCAATCTGCTTCAAGCGTTTCTCATTGGGAAGATTCACACCCTTTTCCCAACTGTTTACAGAGCCTTTCGGGGCATTATCTATGATTTCCCCAAACTTCTGCATACTGTAACCGTATTTCTTGCGTATCTGTAAAATTCGTTTTCCTACTGCTTCTTTATTCACAAACATATGCACACCTCGTTTCTGTTTTCATCATAACACAAGATAAGGATAAATGTAAGGGTAAAATTATAATAAGTTATAAAAAGATATAGTTAAGCGTTTGAAATACAAAAATAAAAAGTAAGGGAAAAAGTAAAATAATTGTTGACAAGAAGAAAAAACAGGTCTATGATGAGGTTAAGAGGTAAGGAGAAAAGTAATGAAATAAATATAGACGTGGATATGAAAAGGACTTGTCACACTTACCAGACACTCATTCACCATGATTTCAAAAAAGGAGAAATGTAGCATGCAGATTACATTGACAAAAGAACAGGTCAGAGAAGCGTTCGGGGAACTCCGTTACATGGGAGCAGACTACTGCTACAAGTATGATAAGGAAACCCGGAAGAAAACCGAGGAAGTGGAAGCATTGAAACTTCACCTCGGAAGCATGAAACTTGGAAACAGCGTAGATATCCGTCTGGAAGCAACAGAACTTCCAAAGGTAGAGCCTTACACAGTGGTAGAACTAGAAGAAGCGGTATATGCCCCTTATGTGCAGAGAGGAAACTTCCCGGTATTGGTGGACAGAATCTCCTGCAAGGGTATCCGTGTTGTTACCGGAAAAGGAAACGTGTAGAGACTGTTCCCGGAAATTCTCTGCGGACTGCTCCGTACAGCGTGAAAGGAGCAAAGGGAGTAGAGAAGTTCCGGGAACGTGGCGAAAGCCACGGCATACTACGAAAGGCAGGGATGATGATAACAGAGGTAATGAAAATTTCAGAACCCCCCTATACTAACAGGGGGGTAACTCGTCAGAAAGAAGATTTGACAGCACTGATTGACTGGTGTCAGATTACTGTCAAAG
>ERZ860009.397-NODE-397-length-20176-cov-1.582725_pt1 | contig 20176 bp, 19 predicted proteins | sample MGYA00510114_ERZ860009 | MGnify/ENA primary metagenome ERZ860009 (study PRJEB30046, sample SAMN00715177) | human gut metagenome | study: EMG produced TPA metagenomics assembly of the A metagenome-wide association study of gut microbiota in type 2... | reverse complement strand
CTGCCATATTCGGATACGGAAGTTCATCGGTTGCCGCAACCTCCACCGGAGATACATCAAGCATTGTCGTGATAAGTGCTTTCGGGTCACGGTTTGCTGATACTGCCGGAGCTTTTCTTCCATTTGTCTGCGTAACATCAAATACCTTTTTGACATTGTAGGAAATACCCGGAGAACCATCTGCTCTTGTGTATTCCACTGGTTCAAGAATAGAAATACTCTTTGCCCCTTTGGTAATCTTCACATTGTCCTTACCCCAATCATCAAAATCTTTAAGCTGTGTCGCCTGCGGATACTGACTGTAAATAAGGAGAGCATTTGCTGCGGAATATCTGTCCATTCGACTCTGCGTATCAAGAAAGCTCTTGAACTTCTCAGGGTCACTCACAATCTCACGGGCAGCGTCATCAATCATCTGATAGACTTTTTCTTTTTCTGCTCGCTTCTTTTCTGCATACTCCTCTTTGGATAATCTCGGCTGATTACCGCCAGCCTTTGCGGGTTTGAAATCATTTGTCATAGTGAATTACCTCTCTTTTGTTTTTGGTTTCTTCTTCGGCTGACGGTGTACCGTCTGACCGTTTTTCTGCTGCGGATTCTTGCCGTCTTTCTTAACCTCCGGCTCTTTACGCTCTGCTTCTTTTTGCTGTTTTGCCTGTGCCTTGTAACGGTCAAGTTTCTCTTTGACCGATGGCTTTTCCACTGGCTTTGCAACACCCTTATCAGATTGCGTTTCTACCGGCTCTGAGTTTTGCCTTGACAGAGGGCTTTTGTCTGTTTTGGCGACTGAGGGGTTTGCGTTTGCTCGCTCCTCTTTCTGCATTGGATTTCTGACTGCTTCTTCCATAATGATTTCACTCTTGGATTTGGTCGGCTTTTCTTTCTCAACCGCTTCACGGTCTGCAATAGCCTTCTCTGCTTCACTGACAATCGAAGCCTTATCCACCTTGCCAAGTTCAAATCTTTCAACGATACGCTGAATTTTAGAAGCGTCCTCTGCTCTTGCAATAATATCTACCGGAGCATTCTCTCCCTTTGTGTTCTTATCTCTGAGGACACAATAAAGAACGCCATAGCGTTTTGCCTGTTCGGTAAACTTCTTCAAATCCTTTTGCGGAATGGAAAAGACTTTCAGCTCCTTGCCTGACTTAATCATATTGGTAAGCCTTGCTTTGCCCTTCGTCTTTTGCTCCTGCTTCAGAACCGATACCAAAAGCAATGCGATATTCTTCGCCGCCGAACCGCTTAATCTTGCAGCAACTTCAAATCCTTCAAGCGAAAGCCTAACGACCTGCTCTGCTGCGTCACCACCGTTGTTCATAGCGTGATTTCTCCTTTCTCTGCTGTTTTTGTTCCTCTGTTTCGATATGCTCAAGGTTTTCTTCCATAACCTTTGACCTCTCCGCAATATCCTCGCAGAGTTTTACTTCCCGTCGGAGTTTTTTCAATTCTCCATTGATAGAAGCGATTTCATCTTTTGCCGCCTGAAGCTGACCATCATCAATATTTGTTCTTATCTTTTTTCGGAGATGTGTTCTTCCGGCAATCAGATTTTTCATCTGCTCCTCTAAGGAAGTCTTATATGAAAAAAGCTGTTCGTCCGTGGAAATATTTTCTCGTCCGAGCAGCCTTACTTCATCAGTAATCTTATCGAGCTTCATCAAATCATCTTTCAAAAGATAATGAAGCCTTGCGTTATTCTGTTTCTTATACTTGGGCAGATAACCGAGTCTGTAACAGTAATACAGATACAGCCCATAAAGTCCGCCTTTCTTTTTCAGCTTCTGCCCTCTGGTCTGCATACGGTACTGTCTTGGTTTATAAGTCGCCCTCTGGAACGGTTCAATCTCTGCCCATCTGTCACGATTTTCTTTGATACGCTCTACAATCCGGTCATTGGTATAATCTGCTCCGAGATTTTTCAGTCGTATCGGCTTATCGTATCCCTTTGGAATGACCGTCCAGTATTTTCGGCTTGGACTTAGGTTATAGGCATATCCCATTTCCTTGAGAGCAAACTGAAATTCTTTCAGGGTCTTGCTGTGGTCGATAGCATAATCAATGGCTTCTTTTGCAACCGAGTAGCGTGTCGGCATACCTGCCTTTTCTTTCATCGTCAGATAATCCGACTGCTTACTGCGGTTCGGATTCGGGTCATAGTAAAGTCCGTACTTCTCACAAATTCTGTCTGCAACTTTTCGGAATTTGAACCACGCTTTTTCCTCTCCCCACAAATGTTTGCCATCGACAAAAGAAATAGAGTTGATGACAAAATGGCAGTGCAGGTGCTTTGTGTTCAGATGGGTTGTCACAACGACCTGAAATCTTTTCCCCCACACTTCATTCGCAAACTCCATTCCGATTTTCTGTGCCATCTCAGGAGATATATCTGTTTCCTTGAAGCTCAAATATCCGTGATAGGCTTGGATACCGTCTGTCTTTTGGTACTGTTCCTTAACCGTTATAAACTGGTCACGGGCAATCGCCACATTACAGTTGATACCCTCAACATAAAATTCTCGCTCTGTCTTTTCTTCGTCCTTTGCATAAGCAATAACATCAGCAAGAGCCTGATACTGTTCCGGCGAAAACTCCCTTTTGATATTTGCAGAAGTCTTTTCGGGATTGGTTGCATAGTCAATGACCTGACCAAGCCTTTCTGTTACCGACCACAACTTTGTTACTGCCATTTCATTTCGCTCTGATTTGGACGAAGATATGTCCTCTCAATCTCTGACTGGAACTTATTCCACTTTGCAGCTTCATTCTTCAGCATAGGTGCGTCAATGAAACCAAGTGTATTTGCTTTGGCAGCAAGCTGATTGATGTTATTACCGATAGAGGAAAGTTCCCTCATCACATCATAGAAACGGTCATCGGGTTTCTCTTTCGGTTCGTAACCTCTGATAAGTAAACGGATAAGTCCTGCTTCGGAAAGACAAGCCTTCTTTGCCTTTGCTGCCAAGTCCTGTGCTTCCTTGCGGTTAAAGCGTACAATCTTCTGAATGTTTCTCTTTCTCATAATCGGTATCTTCCTTTCTCTTTACTCTGCAATCTTTGTTAATCTGGAATAAGCACATCATCGTAACGCCAAGACAACTGCCGAGCAGTGTTCCGGCGGCGATAAGTAATAACTCTCTCAAATCAAGTTCTCCTTTCTCACGGGGTATTAGGGGCAACCCCTAACGAGCCTTTTACCGTTTGGGAAACTGTGTTTATCCAAATGGTCTGCTCGCTAAGAATAAACATCTCCTCCGGGTTGCCCCGTTCTCAGTCTACATCTCTCATAATCCTTTGATTTCGGCTTAAAAGGTTCAGCCACGATATTGCCGCCCACTTCCTTAGAAAAGCGTTCAGGATACTTGAACTGTTCCTTGTATTTCTTCATCATATCGTCCGGCAAGCTCTGAAAGCTCTCACTCTCAGGCGGTGCATAACAGATAAAAAATTTGCCGCAGATAATATCTACCATCTCTTTCTTATCATTGTCCTGCACATAAACTGCACGGTTAAGCGGAAGTCCTCTCATCTTTCCTTCCTCATTACAGATGATTGCAACGTCATCGTCATAGGGCATATATTCCTCAATGTCCCCGCCGACAACCTCCTGCATTGCTTCCAGACTGTCGTCGATTACAATTTCCTTCGGGTACTTTTCCGGTTCTACCAAGAGAACTTTAATCTTAGAATCATTCATCGTTCTTCATTCCTTTCGTGTGTTTTTTTATTGTAAATTCCCATCCGCATACAAAGAAAATCGTTGAAGTCCTTACCTGCTTTTGGTGGCTCATCAACGATTTCATACTTATCCGGCAGAATGGTTTTTAAGGTCTGTGCTGCCTTTCTGCCCGCTATATCATTGTCAAAATGGATACGGATTTTCCTGACAGATGGATTACTGCCAAGATACTTTTCCAGTGCAATCGGCACTTTACTGTCCTCAATTTTCTTTGCCGGAGAATACACCCCGGACAGCGAAACAAAGCTCATTTCTTTCCAATCCTGCCCGTTCAGCTTCGCAAGCGTGGCATAGGATAACAAGTCAATGGCACACTCAAAGAGGTGTACTTCCTCTAAGTTTTCCTTACCAAGCCGAAAAGAATAATCTTTTTTACTGCCACTGCAATCGCCCATAATCCTACGCTTATTCGTGGAACGGTAGGCTGCATATTTCGGTTCTTTCTTTCGTCATAGCCTACAAACACAACATTGTGATACGGCAGGCTCTCAAAGATAAGGTCATTAGAGATACAGTAATTGATGATTTCAAAATCTATTCCTCTCCCGAAAAGATACTCTGTAATCACTCTGTTGGAAACACATTTTTCAGGGAGAAGAAGTGGTTTATTTTCCTCTTTTGGCTGTGGCTTTTCATAGACCGGAGCCTGAATCGCTGTGTGTCCGATAATGGTTTCCACTGCTTCAAGGAAGCTGTAACCTTTGACCTTAATCAGATAATCCAAAGCACTCCTGCCACCGTACCTCTCGACCACCATATCCATTTCCCGTTTGAAATCTTCAAGCTGTCGTGGGTTCTGGTGCAATAGGTGTTACCTGAAAACTTAACCAGCTCATACGGTTCATAATTTTTCAGGTAGGTTAATAAGTCCATCTGCTTCGCCTGAATGATTAACTCAGGTGCGATAAATGGCATATCGACCACCGCCTTCCTGTTTATCTCTCATACGATTTCTCCTTTCTGCCGCCGACTGCTTCGCCCTCATCAGGCTCTCCGCCGACAATCTCATTTTCTTTTTTATCCATATTGAGCAGGATATTCAGCTCATCAAGTCGAGCAGTTTTTTCCCTCAATTCTTCCTCTTTGGCAAACGGCTTTTCGATTTCCTGCTTCGCTGTTTCAAACTGCTTCTCCGTATTTTCAAGGCTGTTTTTCGTATCAGCAAGTGCTTCTTCAAAGCGTTCAATGCCGTTATCTATTCTCACGATATTACCGTGAGAATCATCGCCAAGCGGTACATCTCTGCTCGTTTCGCCTTTTAATTTCACAACATAATTACGCTGAACCGTATCAAAATACAGTTCCATTTGAAAGCCACGGTACTCGCCAAGTGGTATCGCATTGGGACTGTTCATTGACTTGCAGGCATTGATGATTGCCTGACCTGCTTCGGCTTTTTCGGAATAAGAAACACCCGATACCATCATTCCAAGCGGCTGCTCGTCTATCGGTTTCGGGTGTAATTTTGCTGTTTCAACATCTTTTGTAAGTCCCTCTACACGGGATTTCAAGTAAGCAATCTGTTGTGGATAGAACTTGATGACCTTATCCTCCAGTCCGTATTTCTCTGATAAGAAATTGGATTTTAACATCTTTAGCTTCTGTACTTGAATGTCTAAGTCCATCTTTTCTTTGATATATGGATTACCTGTTGCAAGCATTTTTATCTCTGCATAGGACAGTGCGGTTTCATCAATATCCTCTGCCGACCTGACCGGAGATTTGCTCGTCATAATCTGACTTGCGAACTTCTGCTTACCTTCCACAAGCTGATAGAGGTATGCATCAAAGGTCTGCTCTGTTACATAACGGTAAATATCTACCTTCGGATTTTCATTACCCTGACGGACAATTCTACCGGAACGCTGCTCCAAATCTGAAGGTCGCCACGGACAATCCACATCGTGAAGTGCGATAAGTTTATCCTGCACATTCGTTCCTGCTCCCATCTTCTGAGTAGAGCCAAGAAGCACCCTGACTTCTCCCTTGCGGGTCTTTTGGAACAGTTCTTTTTTCTTCATATCCGTGTCGGCTTCGTGTATGAACTTCACTTCACTTTCAGGAATACCTCTCTCAATCAGCTTCTTTCTGATGTCGTTGTAGACGGAAAATGTGCCATCATTCTTCGGAGTGGAAAGGTCGCAGAACACAAGCTGTGCCGATTTTTTGTCGATATTTTCTTCCCATATCCGATAGATGTTATCGACGCAGGCATTGATTTTACTGCCCTCAAAATCAGGCAGCATATCGTTTAGCATACGCTGGTCAAGAGCCAGTTTTCTTCCATCATTCGTGATTTTCAGCATATTATCTACGCTTGAATCCACACCGCCGCCACGCACCTGCTCGGCTCTCTCTGCAAGGGAAGCAACCATTTCCTTCTGCATTTCCGACGGCTTTACTGCAATGTTATGGTACTTTGCTTCCGGTACTGGCAGGTTCAACATATCTGCTGTTTTAATGTCCGCAATCTCCTTGAACATCGCCATTAGTTCCGGCAAGTTATAGAATTTTGCGAACCTTGTCTTTGCTCTGTATCCTGTTCCTTCCGGTGTAAGTTCCACTGCCGTAATGGTTTCTCCGAAAGTGGAAGCCCAGGCATCAAAGTGCTGCAACCCATTTTTCACAAGCGTGTTGTACTGCAAATATCGCTGTATCGTATAGAGTTCCACCATACTGTTTGAGATAGGTGTACCCGTTGCAAATACGGTTCCTCGTCCTCCGGTAATCTCGTCAAGGTAACGACACTTCATAAAGAGGTCGGAAGATTTCTGTGCTTCCGTCTGTGCGATACCGCCCACATTACGCATTTTTGTATAAAGATAAAGGTTCTTGTAATAATGGCTTTCATCAACAAAAAGCCTGTCTACACCAAGTTCCTCAAAGGTTACAACATCATCTTTTTTCGTCTGGTCATTGAGTTTATCAAGTTTCTGCCTGATAGATTTCTTTGACTTTTCAAGCTGCTTTATGGAGAAGTTTTCCCCTCGGTTTCGCTTGAGTTCCGCAATTCCTCCGGTTATCTCCTCAAGTTGCTGTTCTAAGATTGCCCTCTGTCTTTCAATGGACATCGGGATTTTCTCAAACTGTGAATGTCCGATGATAACTGCGTCATAATCTCCGGTTGCAATCCTGCCGCAGAACCTTTTACGGTTCTTGGTTTCAAAATCTTTCTTTGTTGCGACAAGGATATTCGCCGCCGGATAGAGCTGCAAATACTCAGCCGCCCATTGTTCGGTCAAGTGATTTGGTACAACAAACAGTGACTTATTACAAAGTCCAAGCCTTTTCGACTCCTGTGCTGCCGCTACCATTTCAAAAGTTTTTCCTGCTCCGACTGCGTGTGCAAGAAGCGTATTTCCTCCGTAAAGGATATGAGCAACCGCATTTTCTGATGTTCCCTAAGTTCAATTTCAGGATTCATACCATTGAAGATGATATGACTTCCATCATACTCACGAGGTCTGACGCTATTGAATTTCTCATTGTAGGATTTGCAAAGCCTTTCCCTTCGTTCAGGGTCAGACCATATCCAGTCCTGAAATTCCTGCTTAATCATTTCCTGCTTCGACTGAGCAATCGCTGTTTCCTTTTTATTCAGGACAGCCTTTTTCTTTCCCTCATCATCTTCGATATAATCAAAGATACGCACATCTTTTAAATTCAGCGTTTCCTCAATAATCTTATAGGCATTGATGCGGGAAGTTCCGTAAGTGTTATATGCCCTTACATTTCCTTTGTCGTAAGATTTGCCCTCAATATTCCACTCACTCGTAAATGGAGAGAAGTGAACTTTGATATTCCACTGTGCATAGCGTGGTGTTTCAAGCAAATGAAAGATAAACTCCTGCACATCGTCCGGTGGCAGCCAAGTTGCACCAAGTCGCACGGAAATTTCACTTGCAGTCAGGTCTTTCGGCTGCACCTTTTGAAGTGCTTCTACATTGACCTTATAATCTTCCGGATAGAGTTCTGCCGAGTTCTTTGCAATCTTCAGCTTTTCCCTGACATTACCCGAAAGGTATTCATCAGCCATCAGATACTTCGGTTCGTAAGAATTTCCATACTCATAAAGCGGGTTTAGGAAGATAACACCCTTTAAGTCCTCAAAGATTTCATTCTCCGATTTACCGGAAAGCTCCATCATATAGTCCATATCAATCGTGGCTTTTTCTCCAAGAGATACCGCCAACGCTTCGCTTGCCGTATCAACAGAAGTAACCGGAGTATGCGGCTTAATTGTCCTCTTAGAAAACATATCAGCCTTACGTTCCAGTTCTCCGTCCTCTCCGATTATCTCCAATGCGGAAAGCAAAGAGAATGAACTGTCCTGCGAAAAAGCAGAGGTATTTGCACGGCTGTTAATGAGTCCGTACTTACCTGAAAAGGTATCATAAAGTCTGTTTAATCGCTCCTGCTCCGCTTTGATTTCGCTGTCAGGGTAATCTTCTGTCTGCAATTCAATCAGCGTTCTGACGGAATTTCTAATAGCAATCATACCCTTAATTCGGTTCTCTGCGGTTGCCGACACTTCCACCGGAGTCATACGGGAATTTTCACGATAATAGATTTTATCGTCTACCACCGTATATGAAAAGTTTCTCACTGCCGGGTCTGCCGGAATAGAATTATCTTCCTCCTCCAGTTCTTCCTCGGCTTCATATTCCGTGATTTCTCCGTGAATGTTTGCTACTGCTTCATCAAGCTGTGCTGCAAGGTCTGCATTTTCATACGGCACACAAGTTGCTTCCATACCGAAACGCCCCGATACCATTTTCATTTCTCCGAGTATCATTTCGGGGTGCTGCACAAAATAAGAGTTCATCTTAATTCCGTTCTCATCGGTATCAAGATGAATCCAATCCGGCTCAATATCTATCAGTCTGTCACGCTTTTGCAGGATAAGAATATCCGAAACGACTTCCGTTCCTGCATTACCCTTAAAGGTATTATTCGGCAATCGAATTGCTCCAAGAAGCTCTGCTCTCTGTGCAATATACTTTCGTACTGCTAAAGTTTCCTTATCCATTGTGCCTTTGCTCGTTACAAGAGCCATCACACCGCCGGGTCTTAACTTATCAAGGGACTTGGCAAAAAAGTAATCGTGTATCAGGAACTTATGCTTGTCGTACCTTTTATCCGACACCTTAAAATCTCCAAAAGGCACATTGCCAACCACTCCATCAAAGAAGCTGTCCGGCAGATTGGTTTCTTCAAATCCTTGTGCCGCAATGGTTGTTTTCTGATAAAGCTGCTGTGCAATCCCTGCGGAAATCGTATCAAGTTCCACACCGTAAATCTTACTGTCTTGCATTGCGTCCGGTAGCATACCGATGAAATTACCGATACCGCAGGACGGCTCTAACAAGTTGCCTTCCTTAAAGCCCATCTGCTCCATTGCCTTATAAATGGCTGTGATAACTTCGGGCGGCGTGTAGAACGCAGTCAACGTGCTTTCTCTTGCCGAAGCATATTCCTCCGGTGTTAATACCGAAGAAAGTTCCAGATATTCCGTTGCCCACGCTGAATTATTTTCATCAAAGGCTTCTGAAAGCCCACCCCAACCGACATACTTTGATAAGATAATCTGTTCTTCAGGAGTGGCAAATCTGTTTTCTTCCTGACATTTTTTAAAAAGCTGTATCGCCATAATATTTCTGCGGAAGCGTTCCTTTTTACCAACCGTTTCAACCTCATTTTCTCTAAGATTAAAGGTGTGACGGTCTGCCATAGGCACATCAGGGTGCAAGTCAAAGCCTTTGACTTTTTTCTTCTGCTCCCAAGCGGGAACTACCGGCTCAGGCTCTTTATCATAACCGTTTCCTATGCGATACCCCTGATGATACATCTCATCATAGCTGTCAAAACCTGACTGCGAAGCTACTATCTCTCGATAATCTTCAATCGGCATACTGCCCATATTGGTCTGAACTTCTTCCGTTTCCTTTCTTTCTTCGGCAGGTTCTTCTTTTACAATCAAATGCTTGTTCATCGGGTTCTCTTGCACTTTTCTGTCAAACTCTGTGCGTGAAAATTCCTTATTGAACAGTGGCATATCATAGTCATAGAGCATTACTCTCTCATCATCAACAGATAAGATTTCGTACTCAGAAGCACCGATATACACCTTATCGCCAAGATGATATTCATATTTCACATCTTGCGATATTTCCGCTTCTTCAGGTTCTTTTTCGACTTCTTGCTCCGGTGGTGCATTAGAGAGTATCTCACGATTTCTTTTCGTTTCCTCGATTTTGGCTCTGCGTTCCTCTTGACTTTCAAGCCACTGAGGATAGTGTTCTTTTTCCTTCGGGTTTAAGTATCTGTCCATTCGAATAAGTTCCCCGATACGCTTCTCCACCTGCGACCACGAAAGCGTGATATGTGGATTTTCTTTACCGATACCTTTCGTAATCGTAATACCTTTTCCATCGTGGTTCTCATCAATTCCTGCCCCGATTATGACGGGATAAGAACCGCCCCAACCGTATTCATTTTTCAAGAAATCGACATTTTCTTTTGCAGAAAGGCTTTTTTCAAACTGCTCATAGATACGCATTTTCCCCTCAGAAAATCCGCTTCCATTCGCAAGAACAGCGTCGATAATCTCCTGAGAAAAAGTAAAGGCAGAGGTTTTCTTTTCCTCTGCCCGACCGTCTAATATGAATGTCATCTGACCGTCCATTACGGTAATGGGTTTATGCTGTCACTTAATTCTCCCAGTAATCGCATAGCTTCAAAATGTCGGGCAATAACAGCCCAATCATAAAAACTCTGTGCGGTTCTGCTGTCGTATTTGCCCTCCCACAAATGCAGAACGTTTTCAAAGGTCTTGTACCCTACTATCCTGCCGTCCTCTAAAGTAAGTTCAGTATAATCATTATTGAAAATACTCTTTATATACTCTGTGCGGTCTTTGTTATCAGGATTACGTTCATAATAATCTTTGATTTCTTCCAGACTTGCTGATAAATGTGGTGTCGTTCTGAGAATTTCATTGATTACTTCATCACGCCCAAAGAACGGAAGGCTTTTATCCTCGTGTGTTCTGTCGTAATACTCTAAGCGAATATCACTTCCGCTTTCACGATTTCCTGTGCCGAGCTGCGAAGGGAGTTCATCAGACGAACCCATTTCATCATATCCTCCGCTTTCATCTGTTCGCTCACTCCCTCTTTCTGTGCCATCTGGCTCAGGATTGTTTCCTCCATCTTGCTGGCTCTCTGTTCCACTTCCGCCAAGTGCTGTGTCAGTTCGCCCCTCGTCAGGAGATTGTAGTAAAGGACTCTGTGATGTTCCTTCAGAAAATCTCTCCTCATCTGAGCGTATCTGCCCAAAGTCACTTCCGGCTGCTGTGGAAGTTTCAGGTTCGGAAGGCTGTAATCGCCCACCATCGTGTAGGTCAGTTCGTTCATTGTCCAAACTCCTTTCGTCGTTATTTTCAACCTTATTGTATTCATTTCTGTCCTGACCGACAATTATGCGATTTTGACGGTTGAGTGCAGTAATTGTTTTAGATATTTCCGTCAATCCCATTTCTGCAATATCACTGGTAGCAAATCCAAGTGCATTGAGTGTTTCCTGCGTATTGAAATTGGTAACATCTCTGAAATCATCAAGTTCAAAATAACCGTCCGTATCAACGCCAAGCCTTGACATCATCATATATGCCACACTGTTTGCTACAACATTTTTATAAATGGAAGCCACAATATCCTCTTCCACTTCCTCAAATGAACTGCCCTCGGTTGCATAGTAAAGGTCTTGCAGATAATCAGGGATATTATCCTCTGCCGCATTTCTTGCTGCTCCCATAATTGCTTCGGCAAGACTGCTCTTATTCTCAATCTCTCCGAAAGTGCTTTCCAATGTTTCAATCACATCAGCTTCGTATTCCTGACGCATATCCCAAATCGGGACTGTTCTTGAATATCTGCTTTCGTGAGTATCTGAAATGTCAAAGTAATGTGTCAGTCTTTGCCGTGAACGGTTTTCATCAGCAAAAACAGCAATACCTCTTGCACCTCGGTTGACCCATCTGCCAAAAATTTTGTTCCACTGCTCTATCTCAAGAACCGCTGTTGCATCAGGTCGCTGTGCATATACAAGTAGCTGCTCGTCATAACGTAACTTATAATTTCGGCAAGCCGAAGCTAAGAATGCCTGCCAGTTCTGAGGATTTGACACAACCGTTTTGCAGGTGCGGTTGTAAAGCTCAGAAATAAGGTCATATTTTCGTGCCATTACTCTTGCACCTCCTTATCGCTGTTTTTCTCTGTTTCTGGTCTTGTTTTTTGACGGTTCGGATTGATTGATAGGTTCAACTTTGCTTCCATTAAGCTCCATTTTTTCAGCAAACTCGCATATATGATAGCAGCAATTTCCGACATACAAATGGTAGTCATCAATATACTTGCACACTCTGTCTGCTGTGTGTCCATCACGAAAAGTAATCCTGATTTTCCCTCCATCGGGAATATAGAATTTCAAATTGTAATGACTGTCTATAAATCGAATTTGCTTTTCCTGCGGCTCTGCTCTATTCTCCTGTTGCTTCATTTTCCTTACCTCTCATTTTTGTTGCTTCATCAGAACCGCCGCCCAAATACGAAAAGAGTTTACCGGACTTTGTATTCTTCTGAAGCTCCATAATCACACCCATATCAGGAATCGTGATATTCGGGATTTTCAGGATTGCTTCCATATCAAGCTGCTGCAACTTTTTCTCCGTATCACAACCGGAGTCAAAGAGTTTATTCAGCACCTTGACCTTATTCTGAAAAGTTGCTTTGTCTTTCACGAAAATACCTCCTTAGCTAATGTTGATTACAATAGAAATACTGCCGCTCTGTTCTTCTTTCTGCGGATTACGTGAATACTCAGGAAAAAGGGACTGTACTCTCTGCCTTGCCCTGCGTATGGTTTCAAAACAAGGAAGTCCGTATGCTCGGTAATTAAATACAATATCCTCAAGCGGAAGATTTCCAGCAGGTATATATCCGTACCGATTGTAATAATGCAGAATAAGAAGCATATCATCATACCTCGACATCGGGCATTCCTTTAAGATTTCAAGCACTCGGCTCTCCACCGTTTTCTGTTGTTTCATAATGTTCCTCCAAAAATTAAAGGGACAGAGTTTTTACGCTCTGCCCCGACTGGTTAATGTTCGCTTGTTACTTACTTCTTACGGTTTTTAACCTGAAGAAAGATAAAGCCGCCGACAATAACGGCGACTAATGCGATAGCGATAATTGTCTTTGCTTCCATTACTCGTTACCCTCCTTTTTCTTCTTTTTGTGTGCAACAACAGAAGTTACGGCGATACCGACAGCAGAAAGTCCGGCAAGGACATACCAAAGTTTCATATTGGTATCATCTCCTGTTTTCGGAGTATCCCTCAACTCATTGTGCATTTTTACAACGGCTGTTTCATCAAGTTTGATAGTAACATTCTGGTCGGCAGGTGTGATATATGCGGCAGAGGCATTGTTTGCCACTTCGGATACGGTATATTCGCCAATACGAAGTCCCTCAATCACGATTTCGCCGTTCTTATCTGTTTCAAATGTCATATCATAACCGTTTGCTCCGGTTACTCTGAACGCAAAACCTTTAACCTTACCATCTGAAGATGTCTTGACGATTTTCAGTGTTCCACGCATAGCTTCATTGATAAATCCAACACCAGCCTTATTCTCAACGGAATAAGTTGTTTCGTCTTTCTCAATAAAAACAGAGTATTCTCCCTTATCAAGCAGGAAGCCCTCTGGTGCTTTTGTTTCACGGACAATATATTTTCCGTAAAGCAGCTCTTTCATCTCATAAATTCCGGTTTCGGTTTCTTCAAGATTTCCGATAAGTTATCTCCATCATCAATCTTTCCGTTCTCATTGGTGTCCTTATATACCTCAAAGGTTGCACCCGTAAGTTTGTTATCTGGATATTCAGCGTCCATCTTCGTGAGTCTGATATTGCCGTGAACATACTCATTGACAATCTCAATTTCAACTACCTGCTCGGCTTTGCTGATATTGACCTCATACGCTTTTTCATCAAGAACAAATCCCTTTGGCTGCTCGATTTCTCTTACAATCCATTGCCATAAGGAACTTTTGCAAAAGAAAAACTACCGTCTTTTGCAGAGGTAGTCGTCATAAGTGCAGTATCCTTTGTAAATTCTGTTTCTTCGGCTTTGAAGATACCGATAACAGCACCCTCAAGTGCTTCTCCGTTCTCGTCAATCTTCTTACCTGATACAGAACCATAGATAAGTTCATTCTTGATTTCTTTTCCATCATTCACTTTGATTTCAACTGTTGCAGTATCCTGACCTGCGTATTCAAACACAACCGGATATTTCGTATCAGAGAGAACATAATGCTCATCGGTTGCAATCTCCTTGACATAGTATTTGCCAAACGGAAGGTCTGACTTCATAACAGCAGTTCCATTTTCATTTACGCTGACAATCTCAATCAGTCCATCAGCCGGAATAACTGTACCGCTTGCAGATACAATATCTTCTGTGGCATAAAGACCAAAGCTGATGTTTTTGATTTCTCCGTTGTCGCCAATACCAAATGTCTTATCCTTTTCAATGACTTTTGCAAGGCTTACCTGCACTTTCTGTCTTTCGTTATAGAACGATGTGGAAGTTTCGGTAACAGAGATATTCTGCCCTGCATAAGTAAGCTCAACCGTATGTGTTTCTCCACTGATTACCATTCCATCAGGTGCGGTAATTTCCTTGACCTCGTATTTTCCGAGATAAAGTTCTTTGCTCTTAACAAATCCATCGGAGCTTGTTGTGATAGTATCTACCACTTCGCCCTTTGAATAGCGGAGTGTACCGTCCGGTGTGCTAATATCTTCCGCAGCACGGACTTCATAAACTGCACCCTCAAGTCCTGCCACTTCATAAGCAGGCTGATAAATAACATCACTGTCCTCAGAACCACTTACATTGACACCGCTAAATACTTCTCCGGTCTTTTCAACCGTGATAGTACCTTTCTGTGCCATATTCGGCTTATTGACTTTCACAACAGTTACGCCGCCTTCCTCTGTGGAATTTTCTTCGGTAATATCAAAATATACCGGAGTATCATCAAGTACATACCCGTATGGAGCTTGTACCTCTACGATGGAATATCCCTTGCCATAATCCAGTTTCTCAGGTGTTACAAGAGAACCATTTGCGTCGGTATAGAACACATCAATCGTGGTTGGTGTCGGATAAGTAAAGGTCATTTTGACCTGATTGCCCTGCGGGTCGTAAATCTTAAATCCTGCTCCTGCATACGGAATACTCTTTCCGCTTTCTGCGTCCACCTTGACTACATTGACAAAGCTCTCAAAGTTACGGTTATTGATAAGATAACGATACGTCTGTGCGTTCTGTGAAATGAACACATCAAAATCGTCCATCATCTCTCTGCCTTCCCAACCAGAAGTCTGGTGTACGGTATAAATACCATACGGCATATCTTTTGTCTGACCGAAGCCATTTTCATCGCAAACAATGGTATCTCTCTCGTCTTTATTGGCTGCGTCATAGCTTCCGGCAGATTTCAAATAAATCTCAAAGGAAGCACCCTTTTCAGGAGTTTCAATCTTTGTTTCTCCATCATCAGTGTGTTTAATGATAGCAACATTGCCTTTGATTACCTGCTCGGTTACATCATTGGAAGTAAGGTTGTGTTCTACCTCATAAAGTTTCGGGTCTGCACCTACTTCATGGATAGTCTTATCAAGCAAATATCCCTCTGATGGTGTAATTTCTCGGATTGTCCAGTCGGTATCACAAACATATTCTTTAGTAGTGAACTGACCATTTTCATCAGTAACATACTTATCTACAAGCGTTTCTCCCTTATAGATACCGTAAATTGCTCCCGAAAGTTTGGCATTGCCCTGTGCTTCGCCCTTCTCAGCGTCGCTCTTTGTTACTGTTACAGTAAACTTCTTCAAAATATTATTGAAGTTTCTTGTGGTTACTTCTTTCCACTTCACTGGTGCAATCTGATTTTTCGGCACAACATAGCGGATAGCCGTGTCTACTTCCTCAAGGGTATATGGTTCAGAACCACTGATAAGCACATCTTTGAAAGTTGCCACACCGTTTTTGTCTGTAACTGCATACTGGTCAACAGCATCACCGGAAAGAGAAGTACCGTAAAGATGGAACTTCACACCTTCAACAAGGTTATCTTCTGAGGACTTCACTACCTGAAGGTCGCCACGCTTCAATTTGTTATTAAAATTGACCTTTGCAACCTGTCCTGCTACAACAGTAACTCTATGTGTTTCCTGCGGCTCGTACTTATCGTATGCCTGCTCGGTTACAGTATAGATACCCGGCATAAGGTTATCAATCTGGAACTTACCGCCATTAGCTGTTGTAACCGTCTGATTGATACCGTTTCCGGTAATCGTGAAGTTAATACCGTCAACCTTGCCGTCCTCACTGGTCTTTACAATCTGACAAGAACCATAGCTGACTTTCATCTTCACATAACCGTTGATACTGTCGCTTACTTCCTGAGCATAGCTGACAACATCCTGCACACTGGAATTCTGACCGTGTTTGCCCTCTGACCATACAACCACACCTCTGCGGACTGCATTTTTCTTGGTTGCGGTAATGGTAAATTCCTTACTCGGTGCTGTATCCATAGAAACCGTAAGTTTGTTACCATTCACTGAAAAGCTCACTCCACTGATGCTTGCCTTGAAATTATATTTGGACAGCACATTATTGGAATCTGTCAGAGTAGTTGTGTACTTGCTTCCGTTCCACTCAAGTTCTATTGTCTTTGCCGAACCGGATGATTTATTACAAAAACTCGGTATGGTCGCATGGTTCTGTACACTCTGCACCATACTGTTGTAATAACTGAAAATCTTATTGCGAAGCGGATGCTTTGCATTGATGACATCTTTCACATTGCTGCAACCACTGGCTGCTACATGATTGAAGTTCACATCACGCTCTCCGATAACAGTTTCCCAGATAAGAAGCTGTGTGGCATAAGCCTGTGCAATGCTGTTTGCTGCTGCTTCATTCTGTGACCTCCAAGAGTCGAAATAGTCCCACGATAGCCATACTGTAAAATACGACCAACGAAAAGACGGATTTCATCTCCGGAAATAACCCCGTTGGATGCAAGGTTATTAAAATAATTTTCGTCATACTTATTCATTGTCTGACCGACCTTGAGCGAAATTCCCGGCTCAATACAATAAGCAACATTGCCTGAGTATGAGCCAATAGCCTTAAGATTGGTAAAATTGGAACGTCCGGTATGCCAACCATTTTTCAAGGTCAAATTGCTGTGTCCCCATACCCCATCGTAATTAGCATCGCCATCACGAGGGAAATCGACCATATAAACATCGGCTTTTTCTCCCGAAGCAGCATATGCTGTTGTCGAGCCAATGCCTGCAAAAGTGGTCACACACATAAGGGTCGCCAAGAAAAGCGACGTGACTCTTTTGAATTTTGACTTTATCATTGCGTTTCCTCCTGTAAAAATTGAAAAACACACCGTATCTCTACGATGTGCCTTTGTGGATTTTCTCTTACGACAAGATTTACCTGCCGAAAAACAAATGCGGATTTTTCGTTAATTTTTCATTTTACCATACACCTCCTGTCCGTTCATACTGTGCGATTGCCCCTTAGAGATAGACATATACTTTGAGATAGTTATATTCAAGTGAGATAGTATATATCATTTTCGGTAGGTAAAAGTATAACTAAGGGGTTAGAGTGTGAGAAAGGGGAACTGTAAAACAGGCTATCTGCTGTCACGCTCTGCACGGTTACGCAAGAACTTGTTGTAATGCTCCAATGCCTTGCAGACAAAATCCTCCGTCTGACTGACGGGAATATTTTTCGGGATAAGCTGTCTTACTCTGTCGCCCCTCAACACGATTTTTTCCTTTTGGTTCGGCTTTTCCTCAGACATAACAGCGTGGATTGCTTCGGTTGTAAGGTTGCCCTCGTTGAATAACTTTCGCATACGGATTGTCTGGTCGTGTGACGGGGTAGCGTCATTCAGGTCGATTTCATCAACCACATCACGCTGGCAATCTTCATCAAGATAGGAAAGTTCTACGGCAGGACGCATTTTAATACGCCCCTCGTCAACAAATTCAAGCAGTTCGGGGACAAGATTTGTCAGACGAATATAACGCTGTATTTGCGTCTTGCTGTCATTTGAATTATCAGCGATTTTCTCAACAGAGAACTTCTGCCCCACTGGGTCAGAAGTCAAATCAGAACGAAACCCCTGCCTTTTCATTGCTTCCAAACGCATTTTATAGGCAAATGCTTTTTCACTCGGCAATATCTCTGACCTCTGAAAATTACTCTCAACCATTAAAATGGTCGCTTCATCTCTGTTCAGGTCTACAATCTCACTTCTCAGTGTTTCAAATCCTGCCAGTTCACAAGCTCGCTTTCGTCTGTGTCCTGAAACAAGTTCGTATCTGCCGTCCTCTTTCTGCCTTACCGTTGCCGGAGTAATCACTCCTCTTTCCTTGACACTCTCCACAAGCTGCATCATATCTTCATCGTCCCTGACCTTAAACGGATGGTCTGGGAAATCATCAATCAGCTCTAACGGAATATCTCGGATTTTTGAAAGCTGTTCTTCATCTCTCTGTGCCTGCGTGGTAAATAAATCATCGAGCTTCGTGAGAGTGAAGTCGCTCTTTCTTCCTGCCATCGGCTAACACCTCCTTTGTAAATTCAGCGTATGCCTTAGACACTGTGCTGTTTGGCTCATAAGCATAAATACTTTTGCCTTTGGAAGAAGTTTCAGCGGCTTTTACGGCAATCGGGATTTGTGTTCGATACATTCTTATCTGATTACCGAAGTTTGCCCTGAGTGCTTCCACCGTACTCTTTGCAAGGTTTGTTCGGCTATCCACTAAAGTAAGTAGCATACCATCTATCTTAATATCTGGATTGATATACTTCTTTACTTTAGAAATGGTCTGCACAAGCTGTGTCATCCCCTTTGCAGGCAAATACTGAGCCTGAACCGGAATGATAACACTGTCTGCCGCCGATAAAGCATTGAGAGTAACCATACCAAGTGAAGGCATACAGTCTATAATTACATAATCATATCTGTTTTTCACTTGACACAAATAATTCTTGAGTGTAGTTTCTCTGCTCATTGCGTTTACAAGGTTAAATTCCATTGCTGAAAGCTCAAGGTTTGCCGGAACAAGGTCAACACCTTCTTCGTGATGCAGGATACCAACCATAGGGTCTGTCATCGTTTCATTGATTACATCTGTGAGTTTCGTTGCAAGCGTGATACCCAAACCGTCTGTATCCTGCCAACCAAGACAAGTCGTTAAATCGCCCTGCGGGTCTGCGTCTATGAGCAATACTTTCTTGCCCTGCATTGCAAGCCCGACTCCGAGATTAACTGTTGTGGTGGTCTTTCCGACTCCGCCTTTCTGATTACATACGGAAATCGTTTTGCAGTTTGACACTTCTTTTTGCCCTCCTTTCTGAAAATTCATAGCCACCGCATTATGGCTATGTACCTGACCGACTCATTTCCTAATCGGTCATAGCAATACTTGTTCTCAACACCCCTTGCCGAGCAATAAGCTCACGGGAAGTCACTAAGGAACAGACTGCTTATCTGTATCATAGGATTCTAACCTCTGCCGGGTACTCCGCCAGCTCCGTAGAGAAGTATCATTATCATTCTGACTGTCATCGCCATATCAGGAGCAACCTGATACTCATAGCCGGAATTCTCGCTATTCTGAAATACAGAAATCACGGCGTACCTGCTAAAGTGGCTATCATCAGAAATAAAGTCTTAGTGAATGACTTATTCAATTTTCAAGCGAAAGGCTTCCGTTTTTGCTATCTGGAATGAACCCCTTCACTCATTTGGACAAAGGGGTATGAAATGCACACCCAAAATCGCCGCTTTTCCGAAAATTTTTTTGAAAAATTTTTTGAAATAAAAAAAGCCGCCTGCTCCGGTTAGGAAACAGACGGCAAAACACGTTCTAAATGTATTCAATTTTCAATTTCTTTTTCTTTGCTTCAAGCACTTTACATAGAACATCATCTACTGCATCGGTGTATCGTCCCTGAGCTGCTAAATTGTTCTTCAGTTCAATGAGCGATTGTATCACTCGGCTTCGTTCTTCTTCATTTAAGTATAGATGATAGGTTTTCTCTCTCATTGGCTGTCCCTCCATCTTTCAAATGTATTTTTGATTATCTCTACATCTTCCTCGGTATCGGAAGAAATAAATATATGTACGTTCTGAAAAGCTCTTTTTAAGCTGTCGGCATAATCCAGTTCAGTGCCTTTCATCGGCAGGTTAATCAGTCTTTTCCTCGTTGCTCACACATATATGCTTTCATTATTTCTATATTCTCGTCAGCAC
>ERZ860009.394-NODE-394-length-20440-cov-1.614520_pt1 | contig 20440 bp, 23 predicted proteins | sample MGYA00510114_ERZ860009 | MGnify/ENA primary metagenome ERZ860009 (study PRJEB30046, sample SAMN00715177) | human gut metagenome | study: EMG produced TPA metagenomics assembly of the A metagenome-wide association study of gut microbiota in type 2... | reverse complement strand
TTTATCATCAGAAGCCGTATCCAAAGCGACGTAGCTTCGAAAACGTTCAATAATCTTATCTTTACTGAGTTCAATCATTTTTATATACTCCTAAGATCTGCCGTGCAGATAGTCTAACAACTGTCGCGCAATCCTGCCGTTGCGCCCGGTGTGACTCATTTCCCACTTTACCGCAGCAGCACGCAGATCTTCTTTTGGAATATCCAGCCCTTCGGCTTCAGCTTTATTTTCCAACAAACGGAAATACTGCTCCTGATCCATCGAATCAAAAAATAATTTTATACCGAAACGGTCAGCCAGAGAAATTTTTTCGTTAATACTGTCGCGGCTATGCAGCTCGTTCATATTCTGATCCTGCCACACTTCCTTGATAATATTACGGCGATTGGAAGTAGCATAGAACAACACATTATCAGGTTTTACTTCAAGCCCACCATCTAAAATGGATTTTAACGCTTTGTATTCCACTTCAAATTCTTCAAAAGACAAATCATCTAAAACAACGATAAATTTTTTGCCCCAACGGCTCAATTCCTGCATCACCTTTGGCAATCCGGCAAAGTCATGGCGTTTTACTTCAACCATCCGCAGACCTTTTTCAAAAAATGCATTGCCGAGAGCTTTGATAGATGATGATTTGCCAGTACCACGATCGCCAAAAAGCAATACATTATTAGCAGGCTTTCCTTCTAAAAAAGCTTCCGTATTGCGTATCAATTCTTCTTTCTGATAATCATAACCATACAGCTTATCAAAAGTCATATCAGAATAGTTTTTAGTACCAGACAGGCATTCCAGTTCGCCATTCCAGGCAAAGGCACCGTTGTCCAGCATTGCGCCATAACCATAGTCATTATAATAACTGCATAAAATTTCTACAGCTTGCCGCCCGTTTGCATCACCTTCAACATGCAGTAAAATTTTTTCCAGCTTACTGCGTCCCGGCAAAGGCCTGAACACTGTCGGCGTATAGTTTCCCAGCAGTGGATGGTTTTTATAACGATTAAAAACGTCATCGACGAACTCGCGCATAATTACAATATCATGCGCTGCAGCTCTTGCCAGTCCTTCACCAATTTTACCGTCATTTTTTTCGGCAACAGCAGAAAACACATTCTGCTCATGCACGATTGCCGACAGCAAATACTCCAAAGGAATAATCCCTGTCAGGCCTTTTTCTTCAGCAGCAACCAGCAGCAAACCTTCCAGTTCCGGCGCAAAAAATTCTTTAGGCCTGCGCAGAGCATTTACGATCGGGTCGGATAACAGAGCTCGGTAGATCACCAGGTTACTTAAATTAGCGCAGCAATTCATCTCATTCATCTCCGTCTGTCAAAGATTTTAGAAGGTTCTGAATACTTTTTTTATAAACAGGGTGTATTTTATCTGCAGCAATTTCTGACAGCGGCTGCAGTACAAAAAGTCTGTTTTGCATATCAGGATGCGGCAGTACCAGTTTTTCACTATAATAGATCAGATCATCATACAAAAGTAAATCTAAATCTATATTTCTTTCACCCCAATGCCGTAATCGCACCCGACCCATTTCCAGTTCAGTATCCAAAAGCAGCTTCAGCAACTTTTCTGGTGCTAAATCAGTTTTCACACAAGCAACAGCGTTAATAAATTCAGGTTGATCTGTCACACCATAAGGTTCAGTTTTAAAAAAGCTTGATACAGACCTTATTTGCAGTCCTTTGACCAACAACATTTTTAAAGCCTGTCTGAGATTAGCTTCCTTATCACCTAAATTACTGCCTAAAGCTATATATGCGATGGACATAAAATTGCCTCCAGCATCCTTATAGCCCGCAGATTTTCCTGTACATCATGCACTCGTACCATTTGAGCTCCTGCATACACAGCCTGACAACTGGCAGCAATCGTACCTTCCAGGCGTTCTTCTGCTGGAATTCCGCCGAGTACACTTCCAATAGTACTTTTGCGTGAAGCAGCAAGCAATACAGGATAGCCTAAACCTGTCAGTGATTTCAGCCCCTGCATCAATTGCAGATTTTGTTCAATATTTTTAGCAAAACCAATGCCGGGATCAAAAATTATTTTTTCTTTTGCCACGCCACGGTTTTCCAGGATTTTAGCCCGTTGCAGCAAATAAGCTGCAACCTCTGTTACTACATTTTTATACTCGCAGTTTTGCTGCATATTTTTAGGCGTGCCTCGCATGTGCATTAAAATAATCGGTACTTTACTGCCGACAACTAAGTCAGACATAGCAGCATCACCTTCCATCGCAGTAACATCGTTAATGATATCTGCGCCGGCTGCTAAAGCCGCCTCTGCCGTCGAGGCACGATAAGTATCGATAGAAATAACACAAGCCGGATAACGCTCTTTCAATGCCTTGATAACAGGAACAATGCGCTTTTGTTCCTCGTCTGCAGTTACGGCATCACTGCCAGGGCGGGTAGTTCCCCCGCCAATGTCTAAAACAGCCGCCCCTTGTCTAAGCATTTCGCCTGCCTTTTCCACTACCTGTTCCAACTGCGGCACACGCGAACCTGCGTAAAACGAGTCGGTGTAATATTTAAAATACCCATCACCAACATTTTATCATAATTCAGTGTCCTGCCGTCAGATAAAATAGTTTGAGGAATCGGCGCATCTAATATAGCCATCAATTCACTTTTTATTCCTGCCATACCAAAATAAGGCATCTGCGTTAATTTTTCCAGCAGCCTGGTATAATGTTTATATGTTCCCAGAAGAATTACATCTACCCGTTCTTCAGCACAAACTACACACCCGGCTGGAATTGCACAATCTCCACCACAAGCCAGCATTTCCTGTTTGATAATATTGGCAGCAGGAGTACGGATATCCAAAATTTTTAAGGGAACAATTTCACTTTTATGCAAAAAAATCGCTTCACTGGCAGGATGAATACCCAATTGACTGAATTCATTGGCCAGTGTTTGCGGTTCCAGCTTCAGAATCATATCTCCACGTCCTTCCAACCCTTTTCGACACAAGCAAAAGCGTTATGATTATGGATACTTTCAATGCTTTCCACAGTTGCTTTATACCATATTATGCGTTTATCGGCTTCCAGACGCAAAGCAATTTCGCGGACCGCGTCTTCAACAAAACGCGGATTATCATAGGCCTGCTCAGTTACAAACTTTTCATCAGGACGTTTCAAAAGACCGTAAACAGGCGCGCTTGCTCCTGCATCAGCAATAGCAGCCAGTTCTTCCAGCCAAACCATTTCAGCAGATCTAATTTCCAATTTAGCCAAAGCTCTTTGGTTATGAGCGCCATAAGCGCTGATCTCTTTCGAGCATGGGCACAAGGTTTGAATAGGAATCTCCGCAGAAATGCGCAATGAAAACTGCTCATCCTTTTCAGCCGTATAAACACAATCGATATCCAGCGGTGCTCTCTGCCCGCTGACAGGAGCCGTTTTATAAATAAAATATGGAAAATTTAATTGCAGAAAAGCCTTTTCTGCCTGCAGCCGGTCCTTCAAACGGTCAAGAATATTTTCTAAAGAACCTAATGTCACTGGTCCTAGCGTTTGCAGGCACTCTACAAAACGACTCATATGCGTTCCGCGCAGATCATGAGGAAGATCAACCGCCAGGCTTACTGTAGCGACCGTGTTCTGCGTTCCCTTTTCTTTATCTTTCAATGCTATCGGCCAGCGCAGATCTTTGATGCCAACATGCTTCAACGGTATATTACGACGATCTAATTCACCCTGTACATCCTTCATTATAGATCACCTCGGTAAATACAGCCGCTGGTTTTAGTTTCCCAGACTTCAACTTCATAAAGCTTATAGTTGGGCCCCTGCAGCATTTTTTGTAAACGTTGCCACACCCAAACAGAAATATTTTCTGCTGAAGGCTGCTTTAAAATATCATTAAGACAGGCATGATCCAATTTATTTAAAACCTCTTCCTTGACAATATTCTTAAGACGGATAAAGTCGATTACCATGCCTTCCTTATCAGGAGTTCCCTCTACTTTCACGACTAATTTATAAGTATGCCCATGCAGTCTTTCGCATTTACCATTATATTCTGGTAAATAATGAGCCGCATCAAATTCAAACTCTTTTAAAACAAACATAGCCCACCTCCAAAATAATTAAACTGTCAAGCCGGCAAAATCATCCTGCTGCCGCAAAGCTTCATAAGCAACGATAGCAACTGAATTTGATAAGTTAAGCGATCTTGCTTCAGCAATCATCGGGATACGCACACAGCAGTCTTCGTATTCCATACGCAGTTTCTCAGGTAATCCTGCCGTTTCCTTACCAAAAATCAACAGGCTATCCTTTTCGTAGCATACTTCAGTATACCGCTTATGTGCTTTTGTTGTCAGCAAAAACTTAGCATTATCCTTATACTTTTCCAGCACTTCATAAACGCTGTCATAGTAGTGCACATCTACCAGGTCCCAATAATCCAATCCAGCACGTTTTAAATATTTATCTTCGACCGAAAATCCTAACGGCCGCACTAAATGCAAATGACAACCTGTCGCTGCACATAAACGTGCAATATTTCCCGTATTACCCGGAATTTCTGGTTCTACTAAAACGATATGCATAAAATGTTCACCTCTCCAAATTTTAGAAACGCAAAATGCACAGTCACCTGACTGTGCACTTACATTATTTATTTTTCTTCAACAGTTCATCAACAAGTTCACGCATTTTATGCTGATCTTCTGTCGTATTTACTTCCTCTTTCACCTTGTTATCTTTTTTATCATGCTCATTTTTATATTTTTCAGATTTTGTTTCTACAGCTTCTATTCCCAGCATTCTCTGCCATACTCCCATAATTTTTTCACTATAATTAGGGCTCATGGCCCAGGTACCGTTCAACTTATACCAGGTATCACACAATCCACGCTCTAATCTGATAGCATGAGCCAAATCATAACGCGGATCAACGATCTTCGTCGAAGGATGCTTCTGCGTAGTATAGGCTAATAAATGCTGAATATGTGCACGTACACCAATTTCAGGAGTCTTAAAATGTGCCCCTTTTACACCGCCGCCTGTAGTACCAAGTCCACAGAAATTATTCTGTTCCGGCTTCACATCGCCGCCAAAACGGAAAAAACCTGTTTCTACAAGAGCCTGGGCAAAAGCAAGATCTTGGCGCACTCCTTCGCGACTGGCTTCCTGCCAGTATAAATCAACAATTTCTTCTGGACTGCAGGTCAATTTTAAATCCGGATTATTTTGTTTTAGCAAAGCCACAGCCTGAGATTTACTGGCGACCGCTTCTCCAAAAATACCAATTTCCTGATAACCGACCGGCAAGGCAGGACTTACAACCGTCTTAGGCAAAGTTCCTTGAGCGGTGGCAGAACTGCCTGCTTTATCATTATTTCTGTTGATTATTGGAGTCTCGTTTTTTTGCTGCTTAGTTTTATTTTTTTCTTTAGACTTCTTTTTCGCTTCTTTTTCTTTCTCTTTAGCCGCCTTTTTAGCTTCTTTCGCAGTCAACTGCGGCGCTGCCGCAATAGTACGCACCTGTACCTTAGATTGATTAGGCGTTGTAATACGCCGCGATTCGGTCGGGGTATTCTGTATCAATACCTGCTTCTGACTGCGTGGTTGCGGTACAGATGATACTACAGGCTGAGTTTCATTGGTTTTATTCTCTTTCTTCCTCGCTTCTGCCTGAAGCGGCATCACCGCAGCACAGCAAAAAGCCAAAGAAATAGCTATTAATTGTTGTTTTTTTAAATTCACGTCACTTCTCCTGCTTATTATATATTGATAGTTAAATTTTACCCCATTTCTACTGATACTGTAAAGTTTTATTCAGCTTCTTCACAAAAAATACGCATCTTCTATGTTATAATATAAATAAAGAATTTTTTAAGGAGTTGATAAATTATGCCCACTACTTTTAAGTTCATCAATCATGCTTGTTTCACTCTGACACATGAAGGACATACTATTATTTTTGATCCTTATCTCGATGGCAGCACCCAGGATATCAATGATCTTAAAGTTGAATATATTTTTGTTTCTCATGGCCATTTCGACCATCTTGGCAGTGCAATAGAGCTTGCTAAAGCGTGCAATGCAACAATTATTTCCACAGCTGAGGTTTGCGGAGTTGTTAGTGAAGCCGGCGTGGAAAACCATGCTATGCATTTGGGTGGGACGCACGAATTTCCTTTTGGTAAAGTGCGCCTTACTTTAGCATTCCATGGCAGCGGCATTCCTGGTGGACATGCCTGCGGTTTTATTGTCGATTTCTATGGTACTAAACTTTATTTTGCCGGCGATACCGCTTTATTTGGCGATATGCAGCTTTTACAACGATTGGATGCCTTTAATTACGCAGTTCTCCCCATTGGTGATAATTTCACAATGGGACCAAAAGACGCAGCTATTGCAGCCGAATTTTTACAAGCTGAATATGTAATTCCAATCCATTATAATACATGGCCTTTGATTGCTCAGGATCCAGTTAAATTTAAAGAAGCTGTCGAAAAAAGCACTAAATCTAAAGTTTTAATTGTAGCACCAGGCGAAAGTATTGAATTAAAATAATTTAGAATGAATATAAAAATAACCTTGCCTATGGCAAGGTTATTTTTATATTCATTCTAAATACATCGCTGCAAAATAAGGTTCCAAAACATCCTCACGACGCTGCAGTGAAAAATTAACACCAATAGTTATTTCACCTCCAGCTGCTACAATCCCTTTTATTCTGCAATTAGTACCAATCCTTAAATTATTTTTCACTATCAGTAACGCCCGTTCCATTTGCACATTATCACCAATAATCAGATTATCACCAACTACTATCGTTACTCTTCCCAACAAATGTAAATTGTTTTCTATAGTAATATTCTTTTCGGAAATCAGGAAAGCATCCCCCTTTAATGCTTCCACTATACAAGGTAACCTTGCCCCATATAAATCATCACTATAATAAATTCCCTTACCGAACCCCAACTGGCGATATTCGTCATCGGTCAAAAAACTATAGTGGCTCCATTTTTTATAAGCGCCTATGTCCAATGTCTCTAAAATATCACCTGCTTCACCAACACAGATTAAATCATTATACTTATTGAAATCACCATTTATCTTACGACCAGCAGTTAAAGTATTTTCGTAAAACTCCTGTCCGCGTCCTAACGGCGGCTGTAAACAAACCTCTGCCAATCTTATTTGCATATCATCTGCTATTGAAATAACACTCACTTTACGCCCTGGCAGACTTTCAGCTCTTTCTAAAACAACTTCTGTCTGCATTACTTTTTGACCAGGATATAACATTTGCTCTTCAAGCCTAAAGCTTTCTGTCAGATTACTGCTCTGCTCTTTTCTCAGCACACAACTCATAACATCACCAGTTGCAGCCTGCAGCTGATTATGTAAAACAATTTTGCTTTCAGCCTCAATTTCTTCGCGCAACGAATAATATAATGCCTGAACAGCTCCGCTCAACACAACACATGCCAACAATACAACAATGCTTACACTGCTCTGCTATATCTGTTTATTTTCATCCTTCAATGACTCCATTACCTAAAAGCAGTACCTTACTGCTGGTTATCCTTCTTCCGCTTTTAGTATCCTGGATTTTTATGGTCAGCATCAATTCTCTGTAATTCAAACGTTCTGCCCGAAACTCTTCGATCTTTACAGATGCTAAAGACAAAACATTAACGCCTTTCAAAGAATTACTTTTAGTTTGACGATATAAAATATTACCACTCAGATAAAATGTTATCTGACGACTGCCAAAAACATCCTGACAAATTATTTTACTGCTGCCTTTATACCCTGTATTACTGATTGTTACTGTTGCTGCATGTAAAAACAATTCTCTCTCAGGTAATGAGAAACTGTAATTTGCAGCCCGCCGCAGCATAATGTCAGACTGTATACGCTGCCAGCCCTGCAGCAGCTGTCGCACCCCGCCTGCAAACAGCAGGCTCGTCGTTATAATAAATATTAAAGCCAAATTTAATTCGACTAATAAAAATCCTTTATTCCGACAATGCATAACGCACCTTATTAACAAGCACCTTTTGATTTCTGCATTCTCTGACTGTAATTATTTCCTGTTTAATTTGCAAGTTATCAATAAATTCCTTACGTTCAATAAACAGCCCCTGCTCTGCCGCTAAAGCATCTGCCGCCTCCACGTTCCTTACTTCCAACAATTCAAATGCCAGTTCCAGCCGATTATATTGCTGCATTGCTAAAACGCAAGCCTTATAACCTGTCAATAATGAACAGCAGGTAATACTGACAAGCAGTAAAACCAGCATCACCTCAATCAACATAAATCCCTGCTTATTTAATTTCACTTACAACGACCCTTCCAGTTACAGGCTGTACTTCAAACTTTTTTACCAGCTGTGGCTGCCGTCTATTTTTTATTAAAACCGAAAAATAAACCTGCGGTGCACCTTCTGCAGAAAAGCGTATTATTGAAGTATTAGGACTGTAAAAATACAGACTTCCCTGCCCGATTTCCTGAAGCCTTACTTTTTTTACAATTTTACCTTCGCGATAAACATAATAACACTGTTGGTCTAAATCAACAGTCAACTTATTCTGTAAGCCCGCTCCCCAAAGAGCTGCCTGCTGCAACGCAGTTACTTCCGCCGCCAGTCGCTGACAAAACCCTTCCATCTCCAAACGGTTGTCTACTTTAATAATACCCTCTGCACAAGGAATCAATAATGCCATAACTAAGCCATAAAAGCTGATATAAAGCAGTATTTCAACAAGTGTAAATCCAGAATTATTACGACTGCTTACTGCCATCTGAAACAACTTCTTTTCCTTCGGCATCATTACCTTTAAGGATGTAATTCAGTCCATTATCAGCAATGGCATAAGAAAAAACAGTATTAGTAGCATCTTGAAAACCCTTATTTCTGGCAATGTATTCACTCACCAAATCTTCTAATTTTTCTGGGCATTTACCCTTTTCCATTTTATATAACTGAATCGCACTGTCCACTGTTAAAAGATCATTTTTCAGTTTGGCATTTTTAGCTTTTTTATTAGCTGAATCAATAGACGGCAGAAGCATTCCAGCCAACACACCCAACATAGCCGTTACAGCCACCAGTTCAATCAAAGTGAAACCTTTTCTTCCACATAAATTTTTATAAAAATTCATCATAACACTTCCATCATTCGTATTCAGGTATTTCCGTTAAAAAAGTCAGTAAAGGTGATGCTACTGTAAAAATCATAGCACCAATCACTAACGATATAATAATTAAAAGTACAGGTTCCAGTAAAACTTTAAAATTTTTTAAACTTGCGGTAAAATCCTGCTCCAGTAATAATGCTGCTTCCTTAAGCATCGTTGCTAAAGCCCCTGAACTTTCTCCGACGATTAAAAATTCTATGGTCAGTGAACTAAAAAGCGGAGAAGCTAATGCTGCTGCCTTGGTAATATCGCTGCCGCGAACGATCGCTTCTGAAAAAAGCATTGCTTTTGCAGTCATTTTTTTATCAGCACTTCCAGCAGCAGCAGTTTTTATCGACACCGGCAACGAAATTCCACTATTAAGAAGCAACGACAGTATTTTGCAAAATCGTATTTCCAAAAACGTCTGTCGATAACCTGCGATAAGAGGCAGGCAGAAGCACCATTTCAGCAGACTATACCTTCGCTGCCATAAATAATATAAAATAAATAAACTTAAAGACGCTGCTGCCTGCCAATATTTAACAGCAATTTCACGTACAAACATCATTACCTGTAAAGGCAACGTTGGAACAGGTCAAAAGACTGATATAAGTCGGCAAACAATGGTAGTAATTTAACTACAAATAAGCAGCCAGTTACTATAGCTAATGATAATACCAAACATGGATATAAGCAGATATTCTTTAAAAATCTGTTTATTTCTTCCTTCTGCCCAAAATAAACAGCCAGTTCAGACAACATCTCCTGTAAGATGCCCCCTTGTTCTCCTGCCTCAATTACTGACACAGTAACAGGTCTAAAAATATGTACGTGTTTTTTCATCGCAGCAGACAACGCTTTTCCAGCTTGTAAATCAGCAATCAATAAACAACAGACATTTGTTAAAGAAACCGGGCAGCGTGTTTTTAAAAGTTCCAATGCTCTGCACAACGGAATACCGCTGCCAAGCATGGCTGCCAATTGCTGAAAAAAACGGCTGCGTTCTTTGTCATTAACTTTACCACTATTAAACAAACGGCTTATTTTAACAGTGAAACTTTGTACTTCTTCTATCCCAGTAATATAATCATAATTTTCGTGTAAAAATGCTGCTACTTCCTGTTTACTGTCAGCTAAATAACTTCCCTGGTAAAGTTTTCCTGCCATACTGCGTGCTCGCCAGCGGTACAACTGCATTATTACACCTCCATTATTTTCAGGTATTCTTTATTCTTGCACTATACTCCCTCTCATTCTAATGATATTTGTGAAAAAATAGTGAACGAGAAAATAAAAAAGACGTCTTTCCAAGGAAAAACGTCTTTTTTATTAACTATTATTTTTACCAATTCAGATATTTAAGCTATCTTACTTTCTCCAACAGCTCCAGATATTTTCCCTTTACCAAATCTGGTTCAAAGACATATAGTAAATGTTTAAGCTGTTCTCTGCTTGTACGCGGCTGCTGAGAAGCCCAATAGCCCACTGTTAACTGTACCAGTCTGCGTACTCTGATCTTATTTTTTTCACTTTTAGCAGCAGATAAACCAAACTGCAGCCACTCTCCGTATACAGTCATTTCTTCCTGCATAGTCAGTCTCGCCACAGCAGTTATCAAATCCCGCTGAGTACGCAGCACCAAACTGCCTATTTGTTCCCGTTGCTGCTGACTGCGCCTGCTGGAAACAGCCTGATCAAGTAAAACCAGCATAAAATTCTGCCACGGAGCATATAATTTAAACGCATTAGCAAAACCATCCCAGCCTGCATACATTTGAAAATGTAAGGCAATATTCATCAGCGTACTACGCGTTAAGGCAAAATCTTTTTCACGCACCAGAAAAACAAATAATCCGTCCATTAACTGCCTGGTCTCATTTTCCCATTTTCTCCGGGCAATCTGTGCAATCAGCTGTGTCCATTCACGCACAAAATACTGTAATTCTCCTGCAGTTAATGATTTATTATTGGTCAATAACAAACTCATCCAGCGCAGCATTGGTAATGCATTAACATAACGTCTGTCCGAGGCCGTAAAAAATAGCGTCAGCAAAAATTCTACCATTTTAGAACCGGCATAGACAGTACTCTCTGCACTGTAACGTACAACAGCTTTGGATACAATAGCAGAAAATCTGGCTTCATCACGCATTCTAGCAGCCATAACTGCCATATCCTGCAGCATCTGCAGCAATTCCTGTTCCAAATCAGCATCTGTTTCTGTTAATTCATTGCTTACAATAACCACTATATTCGCACACTGTATCGTTACCTCCGGCAGTCCATCTTTCATTGCCAGGCAGCCAAGCATACCCAATTTACGTATGCCTTCTGCACGCAGATGCGAATTTGTCACTAAAACAGGCTGAAAAACAGCTACTATCTCTTTTGCTAAAATTTCATGTTTAGCACGCATGAAATAGATGCAGGAATTCTTTAATTTCTCCAAACAGGCTTCGCAGGCTATTCCCTGTTCTGCCAAAAGCTTAAAACGGCGTACTATTCGCTCAATCGTCAATGACATCTGTTCCTTGACGCTTTGCGACATAACCGCCTCAGACTGCATATCTAACGCATCCAGAAGACAACTGAGCAGATCCTGTGCCAGAACACTTTTCTCATCTGAAGACAGGTCTTTTTTCTGTGTCTGTTTTTCCAGCTTAGTTACATTATCTAAAAGATTTTTAAACGTAGGACCATGAACTATCCTGGTTGATTCTTCAGCCATCTCTACCTCTATCCTCTATTAAATATTGATAGCACCTTCATAAACGATACCGCTTACAGTATCCACAGTTACTTCCATATCGTCTTTAAGCAGGTTAAGCGCATTTTCAGCGCCAACAACTACAGGAATACTACAATTAATTGCTATGATGGCTACTGAAGATGTCAGTCCCCCCTCCCTGCAATAATAGCAGCTGCTTTAGACGCATAAGCTGCCGCTTCATCCGGCAATACTCCAACTACTAAAACATCACCAGGTTTAAACTTTTCTTTAAAATCTGTCAATGTAACAGCAGTGCATATTTTACCTGTAACCGAACGTTTACCTATACCAACACCGCTTACTAATTTATTTCCCACATTAACCACCTTAATCAAATTCGTTGAACCCGGTTTACCGACAGGAACTCCAGCTGTAATGACAACCGAGTCACCGTCTTTGACATAACCGTGTTCACGTGCGCATTTCAATGATATCTCAATCATTTCATCAGTATTATCACTGGAAGGCCCCAAAAGCGGCCTTACTCCCCAGTAAAACTGCATCGCCCTTACCCTTGCAGGTATCCGTGAAACGCCTACAACATAACACTTAGGCCTGTATTTAGCAATCATTCGAGCCGTAAAACCAGATTCAGTAACCGTAACAATAGCGTCTGCATCCAGTTCCTGTGCAATCTGCACTGTAGCATGACTTATAGCCTCAGTAGAATGTATTTTATCACTAATACCTTTTCCTTTAAAAATAGCGGCATAATCCAATGCCTCTTCTGTTCGCAATGCTATCTTGGCCACATCGTCTGAACTGCTTCCAGCGGATACGAACCTGAAGCAGTTTCACCGCTCAGCATAATAACATCAGTTCCATCAAAAATAGCATTAGCGATGTCACTGGCCTCTGCACGGGTTGCACGATAACTGTTGACCATGCTTTCCAGCATCTGCGTAGCTGTAATCACAGGCTTACCGGCCTTATTACAGCGCCTGATAATTTCTTTCTGCACCAAAGGAACATATTCAGCGGGAATCTCTACTCCCAAATCACCACGCGCAACCATCACGCCATCAGAAACTTCTATGATTTCATCAATATGCGTAAAACCTGCCTGATTCTCAATTTTGGAAATAATCCCCATCCCCGATCCTGCGGCTTCTAAAACCTTACGAATCGCAAGAACATCCTCTGCCTTTTGTACAAAAGACGCTGCAATATAATCCATATCATGTTCTATTGCAAAAGTAATATCTTTTATATCCTGCTCAGACAAAAAAGGCAGTTTTAATTCCACACCCGGACAAGCGACTCTTTTACGTGAGCCCAGCTGTCCACCATGCACTACTTTCGTATAGATTTCAGTTCCGTTGATGCGTTCTACCTCTAAAGAAAGTAATCCATCAGCCAATAAAATAGCATCGCCTACTTTTAATTCATCAGGTAAACCTGAATAATTAACTGAAGCAATCTGTTCATTACCGATCTGCTCCTTCGTTGTCAGACAAAAAGACTCGCCCTCCTGCAACGTAATTTTATCATGTTCAAAAATACCCAGGCGCATCTCAGGCCCCCGGGTATCGGCAATCATAGCGATCGGTTTATTGACTTGTTCAGACGCCTCTCTGACAAGCCCCAATCTTTGGCATGTTCAGAATGGCTTCCATGTGAAAAATTAAAGCGGGCCTATCCATTCCCGCTTTCAGCATAGAAACTAAAAGCGGGATATTATCAGTACTGGGACCAACGGTGCAAATGATTTTTGTTTTCTTCATTGCCCGGCCTCCTTAGAATTACAACTGAAACTTGTTTTCGCAAATGACCTCATACGCATCTTCAGCTTCGGAAAGCGGCACACTGATTTCATATACGCCACCGTGCTTGGAATTCGTAGTTTTAGTCTGCGTCAAAAAACCGTTCGCGGCTAATACTTCTTTGATCCTGGCAGCCGCTTCAGCGGTCTGCGCAATGTATACTACCTTCCACACAGGTTTTTCCTCCAAGTTTAAAGCTTAAGCCTCTTTAACAGCTTTGATTTTAGCGATCAGCTTGGGCAAAATTTCACGTGCATCGCCTACGATACCATATTGAGCAACCTTGAAAATTGGTGCATTGGCATCTTTATTAATGGCAATAACAATATCAGAAGCAGACATACCAGCTAAATGCTGTATAGCACCGGAAATACCAAACGCAAAATAAATTTTAGGCGTTACAGTTTTGCCAGATTGACCAACCTGATGTGCATGATCTACCCAACCTTCATCGACAACAGCGCGAGACCCCCCAACACTGCCATGTTCAAATAAAGCAGCCAATTCTTCGAGCATTTTGAAATTATCACAGCTGCCTAATCCACGACCGCCTGAACAAATAATCTCCGCATCTTCTATTTTAATAGCGCCACTGGCTCCCAAAATCTCTTTGCGAACCAACTCCACCTTAGATGTAACAGCATTTTTTACAGTATAATTTACAATTTCGCCGCTTCTAGATGCATCGACATCCTTTGCCTTAAAGACCTTAGGACGTACAGTGCCCATCTGCGGACGATGCTCATCACAGATTATCGTAGCCAGAATATTACCGCCCAAAGCAGGACGTGTCCATTCTACCAGTTCTCCATTGATATCCAATGCCGTACAATCAGCACAAAGACCTGTGCCTAAACGTGCGGCGATACGAGGAGCAAGGTCTCGGCCATCTGCAGTAGCTCCGCATAAAACAGCATTTGGTTTATAGGTTTCAACCAATTCACAAAAAGCATTAGTATAAATATCAGTATTATACTCTGCATACTCAGGTCCGCTTACAACATAAACAATATCAGCACCGGCTGCAAATAGTTTCTGCGGCAAGCTGCCAGCTTCTTTACAAATCAAAACAGCGCAGCATTTCTGATCTGCTTTAGCCGCCAATTCGGCGCCGACACCAAGCAATTCATAAACAACACCAACAGGCTCTCCGTCTTCTAATTCAACATTGACCCATAAATCTTTACCTTCTTTATTCTTTACCTCACGGACAATCTCTTCACGTTCAATTGCCTCAACAGGGCATTCCCCTATGCAGGCACCACAGGCGATACAGGTGTCCTGATCGATATTAGCCTTACCGTCAACCATATTGAGCGCGCCAACCGGGCATACTGCTATACAGGATTCACAGCCGATACATTTTTCTCTATCTACACAAATAGCCATCTTCATTCACCTCAATGAGTAATAATTTTCGCTTGTACCAATTTTTCGACCAGCATATCAACAGCTTTGTCTGTATCTTCTTCATTGATGATTTCGCTTTCAATCTGTGGTACGGACGGGGTGAAGATTTTCAAAACTTTAGTCGGAGAACCTGATAACCCTATCACTTTCGGATCAATCTCCAACTCAGCCGCACCCATTACGGGAATCTCTGCTTTTCTTGCTTTCATTTTTCCTTTGATACTGGCAAAACGAGGTTCTTTTTCAGATTTAGTAACAGTAACTACAGCCGGCAATGTAACAGCCAAAGTCTGGCAGCTGCTTTCATTCTCTCGTTCAACAAGCAGTCTTCCATCTGCTCCCAACGCTACTTTTAAAGCCCCGGTAACCTGTGGAATGCCAAGATGTTCGGCCATTTCAGGTCCAACTTGAGCAGTATCACCATCAATTGCCTGTTTACCGCATAAAACCAAATCGCACTCTCCTACCTTACGTACAGCAGCTGCTAAAGCAACACTTGTAGCCAGAGTATCAGAACCAGCCAAAGCCCTGTCACTGATTAAAACAGCGTCGTCAGCTCCCATCGCAATGGCCTCTTTCAAAATATCCGTCGCCTGCGGCGGTCCCATCGAAACGACGGTAACCTTCGCTCCGCTGGTGTCCTTAAGGATCAAGGCAGTTTCCAATGCCTGACGGTCAAAAGGATTCATAATATTTTCAACACCATCGCGAATAAGTGTGTTGGTTTCAGGATTAATTTTGACCTCTGCCGTATCAGGAACTTGTTTGATACATACTACGATATTCATGTGAGCCCTCCTCTATATTTATGCCAAAGGTTTTAACTACATATTTATTATTGTAACATTCTTTACTTGACTGTGGCAAGCAAAACCCTGTTTTTCAACAAGGTTTCACCCCTTTAAATACCAATTTTCTCCCAATAAATCATCTAAAGCCTGGTAAACACCGGCATTCTTCCCATCCACCCAAAAACAGCGCTCTACTTTGATCATCTTTCCTGAATCTATCAGATGCAGATAGACAGGTGTATCGCCCGAAAAACTTTCAAAAATCTGTTTTAAGCCTTTTTGGACAATACCATTTTCATCCTTTTTCATGATCTTTATATGTAAATCAGGAGGCACTTCCTGCAGAGGTTTAATCTTTAACGCCTGAATTTTTCGTTCACGTTCATCGATACTGAGTTTTCCTTCCACGCTGATTGCATTCTCCTGATAAAGCAGCCTGGCAGCGTCACGGTAAACTTTTGGAAAAACCACAATCTCCATCTTTCCGTTAAAATCTTCTAATGTTAAAATCGCCATACTGTCACCCTGACGCGTATTTCTTATCCGGCAATCCGAAATTATGCCGGCAACACTGAAATATTTACCGTCAAGCACTTCACTGGCATCTGATATTTTACGCAATGGAGTGTAATAATACAAGGAACCGACATAAGCGTCTAAAGGATTACCGGTTACATAAAAACCAATCAGTTCCTTCTCATATTGCAAAATCGTGCGTTTGGGGATTTCTTCCAATTCAGGTATTCTTAGCTCATTAACATCAGCAAAACTGTCATCACCAAATAGTCCCATCTGTCCGCTCTGATAATCTTTTTGATAATTACTGCCCATGTCCATAGCCTGTTCTGCAACGGCTAACAACTCGGAACGTTTATAACCAAAGGAATCCATCGCGCCACATTTTATTAAATTTTCCAACATTCGTTTATTAACAGCTCTATTATCCACCCGTTTACAGAAATCCATCAAAGATTTAAAAGGTCCCTCTTTACGTGCCTGTAAAATGCTGCCGATCGCATTTTCACCTACATTTTTCACACCTGCTAAACCAAAACGGATAACCCTGTCTTTATTTACAGAAAAGCTTCGGCCACTTTCATTAACATCCGGCGGTAAAATCTTCAGCCCCATACTGCGGCACACACTTATATACCAGCTCAGCTTTTCGCTGTCACTGATGACACTTGTCAAAAAAGCTGCCATAAATTCTGCAGGCCAGTGTGCTTTAAGATAAGCGGTCTGATAAGCAACTAATGCGTACGCGGCAGAGTGCGATTTATTGAACCCATAACCGGCAAAATGCTGTAGGAGAGCAAAAATTTCACTGCTCAGCTGCGGACTGATACCATGTTTTTGTTGAGCTCCATCAATAAAGGCTTCACGCATAGAATCCAGTTCCTTAGCCTTTTTCTTGCCCATAGCCCGCCGCAGAATATCTGCCTGCCCGAGGCTGAAGCCTGCCAGAACGGAAGTGATCTGCATAACCTGTTCCTGATAAAGAATAACGCCAAAAGTATCTTTTAAAACCGGTTCCAATAAAGGATGCAGCATCTCTGCAGTTTTTTCACCATGACGTCCTGCAATAAAATCTTCTACCATTCCCGTTCCTAATGGTCCAGGACGATACAATGCAACTAAAGGAATAAGATCTTCAAAACTTTCCGGTCCCAAATCCATAACCAGTTTCGTCATTCCGCCTGATTCAAGCTGAAATACCCCTTGAGTATCGCCCTTTCTCAGCATGCTGCACGTTGCTTCATCATCAAGAGGAATTTTATCAATATCAAGTTTATCACCAGTAGTTTCATAAATAAACTTGATTGCATCACCAATTACTGTCAAAGTACGCAGCCCTAAAAGATCCATCTTTAAAAGTCCGAGGCTTTCAATCTTATCTTTATCATATTCAGTTGTAATGAAATTTTCATTCGACAACTGCAGCGGCACATACTTTTTCAAATCATCCGGGGCAATAACAACTCCCGCCGCATGAGTACCTGAATTACGCGGCATGCCTTCCACGCTTTGAGCAAGATCAATCAGGCGTTTGATGTTCGCATCGTTTTCATATAAACTTCTCAGCTCATTACTGGCCTCCAGCGCTCTCTCTAATGTAATACCCAAATCACGCGGAATAAGTTTTGCTACATTATCCACCATGCTGTAAGGCATTTCCAACGCTCTGCCAACATCACGAACCGCCGCGCGAGCCTGTAAGGTACCAAAAGTTATGATCTGGGCAACCTTCTCCTGTCCATAACGATTAATAATGTAATCCAGAACCTGCTGCCTTTTTTCATAACAGAAATCTGTATCTATATCAGGCATACTTACACGTTCAGGATTTAAGAAACGTTCAAACAGCAAATCATATTTCAGCGGATCAATATTAGTAATCCCTAAAAGATAAGCGACAATACTGCCTGCCGCACTTCCGCGGCCAGGTCCTACAGGTATGTCATTTCTGCGGCTGTAACTTATAAAATCCCAAACAATCAGAAAGTAACAGTCATAGCCCATTTTATTGATAATACCTAATTCATATTCCAGCCTATCTAAAACCTGCTGCGTCGGCTCAGGATACCTCCCCGGCATCCCATCTAAACACAGCTTACGCAAATATTCCTCTGCCGATAATCCATTTGGAATAGGGAATTCCGGCAGCAATAAATGACCAAAACTCAATTCCACGTTGCAGCGCTCTGCTATCTTCGCTGTATTTTCTAAAGCTTCAGGACAATCACCGAACTTTTCGCGCATCTCAGCTTCACTTTTTAAATAAAATTGATCATTAGGAAATTTCATTCTTTTAGGATCATCTACAGTACTTGTTGTCTGAATACACAGCAATACATCCTGTGCATCTGCATCTTCGCGCTTCACATATGAGAATCATTAGTAGCCACTAAACCAAGATCATATTTTTTTGCCAGGCGTTTCAGTTCAGTATTAACAGTATGTTCTTCTTCAAGGTCATGATCCTGAATTTCCAGAAAAAAATTGTCTTTCCCGAAAATGTCCAGATAATCCTTTAAACTGTTTTCAGCTCCTTCTAAATTGCCTCGCAGTATTTGCACAGGAATCTCACCGGCAATGCATGCGCTCATGCAGATAATACCTTTACTGTATTGTCTTAGAATATCTTTATCAATTCTAGGTTTATAGTAAAACCCTTCTAAATGTCCAAGTGAAACCAGCTTCATCAGATTGTGATAACCTTCGTCATTCTCTGCCAGTAAAATCAAATGGTACATCCCATCACGGTTAGTTTTTTCAAATCGTGATCCATTTGTCAAATATACTTCACAGCCTATAACAGGCTTGATTCCCTGCTTCATTGCCTCCTGATAAAAATCAACGACACCATACATTACACCATGATCTGTTATCGCCAGGCTCTTCATTCCGATTTCTTTAGCATAAGCAACCAGATCACTTATTTTTGCGGCACCGTCAAGCAGGCTGTATTGAGTATGGACATGCAGATGTGTAAAATTTACGCTCACAACAGTCCTCCTTCCGAAAAAACATCGATTTTTTTATTAAATTTATACCATATATTATACCACAACAGATATAGGCAAACACCAGTTGCTTTAAGGATGCACTGCCACTCAAGCAAAGCATCACCTGCCAATAGCGGCAAAGTGATGCTGAACATCAAACTCTCCTATCTTTATTTTTATATAAACTCCATAATACTCCCGGTACTAAAAACAACAAATTAAAAGCCAAGCTTGGGAATAAGGCATTTGCCGAATCCGGGAAAATAAACGGCCAAAGGCAGGCTACCATTATACCAGCAATCATTGCGGCAAAGCCAGCCTCTTTTGGCACTAAGCCTTTAAAAAACACAATAAATGTCAATGGTAAAAATATTCCTGCCCCCCGCAATGCCATTGACAGATAATTCCAATGCAAAACCAGTGAATCAAGATAATGAAAAACGAATATTACTGCGCCAAATGTAACTGCCAGCACTGAAAATCTACTAATCCACAATAATCTTTTTACATCACGAAGACCGAGTAAATCATTAAAAATATCTCGTGAAATCATCGTCCCAATTCCTAATGCAAGACCAGAAATAGAACCAAGCGAAGACAGCAGTAATGCTGCAATACCAATGCCCCCCAGCCATTCAGGCAAATATATACATAGATAAAACGGCAGTGCATCAATAGCGTTAATCTCCGGATGCATCGCATGCATATACATACCTATCATCACTGACGGTAACCCGACAGGAATAACAATCAATGCAGCTGTGACACAGCCTGCTGCTGCCGTTGCACTATCCTTGGCCGAAAACAGAGCCTGTACATAGGTCTGTGTAGAAATAACACCAATCACCATAGAAAATAAACTAAAAAGACTGTCTTCAATGCCCTTACCAAAAAGGCTGAGCCATGGAAACGCAGGAAAACTTTCACGAATTCCCGTCAATCCTCCCAAATCATTATAAGAAAGAATGCCTCCTACAAAAACAGTTGCAAAAACCAGTAATATTTTAAAAATACCAGCCATTCCAGAACTGTT
>ERZ860009.393-NODE-393-length-20456-cov-2.111416_pt1 | contig 20456 bp, 21 predicted proteins | sample MGYA00510114_ERZ860009 | MGnify/ENA primary metagenome ERZ860009 (study PRJEB30046, sample SAMN00715177) | human gut metagenome | study: EMG produced TPA metagenomics assembly of the A metagenome-wide association study of gut microbiota in type 2... | reverse complement strand
GGCCGGAACGCCGATGTACTGCTCGATGTTCTGCTCGGCGGTGATGGGGGTGCCGCAGGCGATGGAGCCCACCAGCGGCACCATGGCCATGGCGGGCAGCGGCTCAAAGCCCGGCGGCGGGCAAAGCACGTCCAGCCCCAGCAGATAGGCCGGGGTGGTCTCCAGCGCTGCGGCCAGCTCTTCCAGCTTTGCCTGCGGGATGTCGTTGACCCCTTTTTCCAGCTTGGTGATGGAGGATTTGGAGCGGTATCCCATGCGCTGGGCCAGCTGCTCCTGCGAGAGGCCTAGTTCTTCGCGCCGCAGCCGGACGCGGGTGGAAAGTTCGGACATAGACGCCTCCGTTCAAAAACGAATGGTTGTGCGGTGAAATGGGTGCTTCTGGAGGCAGTATACCAGAAAAGTGGGCGAAAATCAACTTTTTTCGCGTGACTTTTGAAAATCGGTTGACAGACAATCAACTTGCGACTATACTACAACCAAAGATTGTTGAACGACGTGAAACCGACAAAAAAGGAGCGGAGAACATGGCCAATACCAGACTGATCGAAGAATACATCCGCGACAGCGGCTACAAGCTGCGGCATGTGGCCCGCGCGCTGAACATCAGCGAGAGCGCGCTGCACAGCAAACTGCAGGGGCAGACCCAGTTCAAACTGAACGAAGCCGAAAATCTGTCGGCGATGCTGGGAATGACGATGTCGGAGCGGGATGCCTGCTTTTTTGACACCCAGAACCGCTATGAGCGCAGCCTGGCCGCTGCAGAAAGGAGAAAGCCGAAATGACAAAACAACAGCGTGATGCCACCCGCAGCGCCCTGCTGGCCTATGGCCGGCGGCAGTGGGCGCGGTCGCCGGTGAACCGCCGGTGGGAAAAGGCCATTGAGGACAGCATGGCCTATTACAAGGAAGCGGACCCCATCCGGGCCGATCTGCTGCAGCTGCGCTATCTGCAGCACCGCAAGGAGGCCGACGTGCTGGAACAGCTGCACATCGGCCGCACGACCTACCAGAAAGCGGAACTGGACCTGCTGAGCACCATTGCGGTGTATGCCGCCCAGAATGGTGCCTTCAACTGAAGAGATGCTGATAAAATCCCATTGATTTCCGCAGCAGGAAGTCGGTGGGATTTTTGCGTCGGAAGAAAACTGCCGCGACCCGGCCAATGGAGCGGATCAATAAAAACATGCCTCGTAATATCCAAAAAATACAATAAAATGTTGAAAATAACTGAAATGGTTGCTATAATGACGATGCGGATAAAAAGAGAACATGATATAGCATAATAATCCGCTTCCTGCATTTGCGGGATTGCTCCAATGATTTAGCACAATGAGGGATTTTCCCCGCATTTGCGGGGGTAACAGAAGAAAAACAGAGTAAAAATCGCTGAAAAACGTGAAAGTCCTGTTTATAGGATGGCATGTCTGCTATTCTTTGCGTATCAGAAAAACCCCGGCTGCCAATGGGAACGATGCTTTGGAGGTGGAACGATGAAACGACCGGAACGATCCTGCAAGGTGCGGCGTTTTGCAGGCAAAACAGACCCGGACAACAGCAGTTTGTGGCTGCCGCTCTGGATGCATCTGCGGGACACAGCAGGCATTATGCGGTTTCTGGTGCAGCAGTGGCTGCCGGAAAGTGTGCGGCAGAACCTGGACCTGGACGAGGAACTGCTGACCCGGACTGTCGTTTTTCTGGGGTGGGTGCACGATATCGGGAAAATCACGCTGGCCTTTGCCGGCCCGATCATGAGCCTGCTGCCGGAGGCAAAACAGCGGTTGGAGGAGGATACCGAGCTCCGCTGGAACGAGCAGAAAAAGAAATTTTCCCACCATGCGCTGGCCGGGGAGGCGATCCTGCGGGAGCTGGGCTGCCCGGAAGGACTGGCCTCGATCGTGGGGGCACACCAGGCAAGCCGCAGGAGACAAATAATGTTCTGGACCAGCTGGAAGACGGAGTGTATGAAACAAATTACTGGCCCAAAGGACGGAAAACATTCTGGTGGAGCTGCTGGCAGGAACTGTTCGATCACGCCCTGCAGGAAAGCGGATTTTCTGACGTGAAAGAGCTGCCGGAGCTGTCGGTCCCGACGGAACTCCTTCTGACCGGCCTGCTCATCATGGCGGACTGGATCGCCAGCAATTCCCGGTATTTCCCGCTGATTCCGGTAGAGGAACTGGGCGACGAGAGCCTTTATCCGGCCCGCGTGGAACGGGCATGGCAGAAATTTGCGCCGACCCTTCCCTGGGAAGTGCAGGAGGCCGCGGCGGACCCGGCGGAGTTCCGGGAGCGGTTCGGCTTTCTTCCGAACGAAGTGCAGCAGGCTATGCTGGAGGCTGTGAACAACGCACAGGAACCGGGCATTTTTATTCTGGAAGCCCAGATGGGCGTGGGCAAAACCGAGGCTGCGCTGGCAGCAGCGGAGGTTCTGGCACAGCGCTGCGGGGAGGGCGGCATCTTCTTTGGTCTGCCGACCCAGGCCACCGCCAACGGTATTTTTGGGCGGCTGCTGGACTGGGCGCAGAAACAGTCGGATGGGCTGGAACACTCCATCCGGCTGGCGCACGGCATGGCGCAGCTGAATACAGACTATTTGAAATTGCAGCAGGAGCCGGTGCCGGTGGAGGATGACGCCGACGACCCGGAGGAACGGGTGATGGTGCACCAGTGGTTTCAGGGCAGCAAACAGGCGCTTCTGGCCAACTTTGTCATTGGCACGGTGGATCAGCTGCTGATGGCGGCCTTGCAGCAAAAACATGTGATGCTGCGGCATCTCGGTCTGGCGGGCAAGGTGGTGGTGATCGATGAGTGTCATGCTTACGACGCCTACATGAATTGTTATCTGGACCGGGCACTGAACTGGCTGGGAGAGTACCGGGTGCCGGTGATCCTGCTTTCGGCCACGCTGCCCGCCAAGCGGCGCACCGAACTTGTGACCGCATATCTCAACCGGAAAACGCTGCCGGATGCACCCTGGAAAACCTGCCGCGGCTACCCGCTGCTGACCTGGACCGATGGAAAACAGGTGCAGCAATGCGAAATTCCGCTGAACGATCAGCCGCGCCGGGTGACGATGGAATCCCTGACGGAGGAGCATCTGCCGGAAATGCTGCAGAACGCGCTGCGGGAAGGTGGCTGTGCAGGCGTGATCGTCAACACGGTGCGGAAAGCGCAGGACCTTGCGGCCCGCCTGCGAGACGAGCTGCCGGAATTTGAAGTGCTTGTGTTCCACGCACAGTTCCTGATGCCTGACCGCGCCGAAAAGGAACAACGCCTGATGGAGCGCATCGGCAAGCGCTCGACCCCGGCGCAGCGCGACCGACTGATCGTGGTGGGTACGCAGGTGCTCGAGCAGTCACTGGATATCGATTTTGATTACATGATTACGGAACTGTGCCCGATGGACCTGCTGCTGCAGCGCATCGGACGGCTGCACCGGCATCCGGGCCGGGCGCGGCCGCCGCCGGCGCCGTGACCCGGGCCGTGGGCGTGCGCAGCCGGTGCAGGAAGCCCGCTGTGCAGTGCTGGACACCGGGACCGAGGAATTTGACGAGGGCAGTGCAGCCATCTATGGCGAATGGCTGCTCGGACGTACCCGGAAACTTCTGCCGCAGGAAGTGCAGCTGCCTGCGGATATCGCCCGGCTGGTACAGGACACCTACGGCTGGGAGCCGGACTGCCTGCCCGCAGACCTGCAGAGCACGGCGGCACGGGGAACATATGAGCTGGAACAGGCCAAGAAGCAGCGCAGCGCCAAGGCTTTTGCCATTTCGTCGCCGAGAGCATGCGGTGATGCGCTGGACGACTGGATGAATGAGGTCGGGGCGACCAGCGACGCCGGTGCCCGCGCCGCTGTGCGCGACGGCGACCCGTCCATTGAGGTGCTGGTCATGATGCAGGACAGCAGCGGCAATGTCCGCTTTCTGCCCGGAGAGGGAGAAGCAGCCGGGCCCTGTGTAGCGGTGGACCAGCCCCCGCAGCCGGAAGAAGCCTTGCAGATCGCACGGCAGAGGCTACGTCTGCCGGGGTACTTCAGCAAGCGATGGAGTGTGCAGCAAACCATTGACGCGCTGGAAGCCGAGACCCGGAAGCATTTTGCGGCATGGCGGCTCTCCCCGCTGCTGCGCGGGGAACTGGTCCTGCTGCTGGACGAACACCGGATGACGCACCTTGCCGGGCAGGTGCTACACTACGACCGTGAGAACGGCCTGACCTATCAGAAGGAGGATGAGGATGGAGACAATGGAGTTTAACCTGCTGCAGGAACCGTGGGTCCGGGTGCGGACACAGGACGGTACCATACGAACGGTTTCGCTGACCGACGCCCTGCTCCATGCACACGCGTATGTGGACCTTGCGGGCGAGATGCCCACACAGGACGCCGCCATGCTGCGGCTGCTGCTGGCGGTGCTGCACACCGTGTTCTCCCGCGTGGATGGGAACGGTGTACCGGCACCGTTTGAAGAAACCGAGGACGCCTTGCTGCGCTGGAGCGAACTGTGGCAGTTGGGGCGCTTCCCGGAACAGCCGATCCGGGATTATCTGGACAAATGGCAGGACCGTTTTTGGCTGTTCCACCCGGAGCGCCCCTTCTGGCAGGTGCCGGAAGCAAAGATCGGCAGTCCATTCGGAGCGAAAAAGCTGAACGGAGAAGTGTTTGAAAGCGAGAATAAAAGCAGCCTGTTTTCTGCCTGTGCGGGAACAGGAAAGGAAAGCATGGACTACCCGCAGGCTGCACGATGGCTTGTGTCTTTGAACAATTATGACGATGCGGCGGCTAAGAAAAAGGCAAAAGACCGGCCGCTGCCGTCGATGGGGCCGGGGTGGCTCGGCCGGATCGGTGTGATCTATGTAAAAGGCAGCAATCTGTTTGAAACACTGATGCGGAACCTGATGTTCCTGCAAGATGGCGGAGAACTCTGGGAACCGGATGTTCCGTGCTGGGAGCTTGAGGATGCAAGAAGCGGCGAACGAACTGAGGTGGTATGCCCGGATAACTTTGCGGAGCTGATGACGATGCAGTTCCGAAGGGCCCTTTTGGAGCGAAAGGAAAACAAAGTTGTGGGCTATACGGTCTTGGGAGGAGACTTCTTTGATTCCACGAATGCATTTGCAGAACCGATGACGCTCTGGAATAAAAAAGAGGACAAAAAGACAGGGCTGGTGGATTATTATCCGCGGAAACATGAGATGGGAAAACAGCTCTGGCGGGAGTTTTCCGCTATCAGTGATAGGGGCGGCCATAAACCCGGCGTGATCTGGTGGAATACCTATTTGCAGGGCCGGAAATTGCTGAGCAGAAAAGAAATTCTACAGGTTTGTGCAGTTGGGGTGGAATACGGAGCGCAAAGTGCCTCCATGAAAGATTGTTACACGGATGCGCTTTCGATGAATCTTGAACTGCTAAATGAATTGGGCCGTACATGGCAGATCTATGTTGACGATGAAGTGAACAACTGTGAGCAGGCTGCACGGATCGTGGGTCGTCTGGCACAGAACCTGGCCCTTGCGGCAGGGGACAAGAACGACACCGGTGCCGAAGCTGCCCGCGCGCAGTTCTATTTTGCGGTCGATCAGCCGTTCCGGCGGTGGCTGCAAGGCATTGACCCAGAGACGGATGAACCGGTCGAGAAAGCGGCCGAGTGGCAGGAGCAGGCATACCGGCTTGCGGCAGAATTGAGCAAGCAGATGGTGGAGCAGGCGGGGACCGCTGCATTCATCGGGCATCGCGTTCCGGATAAAAAGAATCCGGAAAAGAGTTATCTGTATACAGCGCCCAAGGCATACAACAGCTTTCTGTATGATTTGCGGAAGCTGTACCCGAAACAGGATGAAGGAGGGACAGAATGAAAACCAATGAGGTAAAAGCCTGCGTGATCCGGCAGCTGCGTCGGCTGCAAGTTCTGCCGAGTACAAGGTTTGATTGGCGGCAGAGACGGGCCGAGCTTGCCGAGCTGCGCCGGGGCGTGGGGCGTCAGCCCGGAGACCTGCCTGCGTTGTGGGGCGCTCTGCTGGCCGACATGCCGGAGCAGCTGCAGGGCAGCAATGGCCCGTCAAAGGCGGAATGGGCCGTCTATACGGCGTTGACCCTGTTTGCCCTGCACCAGCAGGGGGAAGCCGGTGTTTCCATGAACCAGCCGGGCAGAACGCTGGGCGGTGCAGTGCGGCAGCTGGCCGAAAAAACGGCTGCCGGGCAGGACTGGACCGAGAGCAGCGTGCTCCGGCGGTTCAACGCGCTGGCAACGGCGGATTCCATGCCGGAAGTCTCGCACCACCTGCGCGGGATGATCCAGCTGCTGCGGCGGGAAGGGATCCCGCTGGATTATCCGCAGCTGGCCGAGGATCTGTATCAATACCAGTTTGTGGACGGTGCGCCGAATGTCCGTTTGCGGTGGGGCCGGGACCTTTATGCGAGCCCCACGGAGAAAACCAAAGAGAACGAAAAGGAGAATTGAGATGGATACCAAACGCCTGTATGTTGATTTTCATGTTCTGCAGACCGTGCCGCCCAGCTGCGTCAACCGCGACGACACCGGCAGCCCCAAGACCGCTGTCTATGGCGGGGCCGTCCGTGCCCGGGTGTCCTCGCAGGCGTGGAAGCACGCCATGCGCGTGATGTTCACCGGGGAAATGAGCGATGCAGTTGAGACCGGTTACCGCACCAAGAAGGGCACGGATCTGGTGGCAAAGCAAATCAAAGCCCTTGCTCCGGATGCGGATGCCTTCAAGCTGACACAGGAAATCTTTAAGATGCTGAAGATCAAGGCTGACGAGGATGGCACCAAAGCATTGTTCTTCCTGAGCGATGCACAGGCAAAGGCGCTGGCAAAGCTGGCGGTGGAAGGCTGCAAGGACAAGAATCGGTATAAGGAGGCTTTGAAAGAGGCTCCCTCTGCGGACATGGCGCTGTTTGGCCGCATGGTGGCAGATGACCCGTCGCTGAACTACGACGCTGCCGCACAGGTGGCCCACAGCATCTCCACCCACACTGTGCAGAACGAGTTCGACTATTTCACCGCCGTGGACGACTGTGCCCCGGAGGACAACGCCGGTGCCGGGCATCTGGGCACGGTGGAATACAATTCCGCCACCCTGTACCGCTATGCGACGGTCAATGTTCTGGAGCTGGTGCGCACGCTGGGCGCAGAGCAGACGGCACAGACGGTCCGGGCGTTCGGTGAGGCGTTCATCCGCTCCATGCCCACCGGCAAGCAGAACAGCTTTGCCAACCGCACCCTGCCGGATGCCGTTTACGTCACCCTGCGGCAGGACCAGCCGGTGAACCTCAGCAGAGCCTTTGAAAAGCCGGTGCACAAGAGCGAAGAAGGCTATGCAGAACCGTCCAAGATGGCGCTGAAACAGTATGCAAAGGAACTCTACAATACCTTTGCAGAGGCACCGGAGCAGAGCTTTACGGTGGGTACCGGGCTGGAAGAACTGGCACAGCCCATGCCGCTGAACACCATGCTGGCGGTACTGGAAAAGGCCGTAGAGGAGAAGCTGTCCGGGAATGAGGTGTGACCATGGCGACCTTATTGCTTCGGCTGGCTGCACCCCTGCAGTCCTGGGGTTCGGACTCCAAGTTTGAGACCCGCAAGACCGACCGGGAACCCACCAAGAGCGGCGTGGTCGGCCTGTTGGCGGCGGCGCTGGGGCTGCGCCGGGACGACACGGAGGGCCTTGCCCGGCTGAACGGCCTGCGCTTTGCCGTGCGGGCAGATCAGGAGGGCAGCCTGCTGGTGGATTTTCACACCGCCAAAAGCCGGGACACCTCCTATGTGACCTACCGCCACTATCTGCAGGACGCCGTTTTTCTGGCAGGGCTGGAAAGCGAGGACGAAGCTCTGCTGCGGGAGCTGGAAGCGGCTCTGCGGCACCCGGTCTACCCGCTGTATCTGGGGCGGCGCTCCTGCCCACCCACCCTGCCGCTCTGTCTGGGCATCCGGCAGGGGAGCCTGCTGGACGTCCTCCGGACGGAACCCATGCAGGGACGAAAACCGGAAACAGGGAAGCTGCGCATCGTGGCCGACGCCGACCCAGCAGACCCTGCGGCAGTGCCCCGGCAGGATCTGCCGATGTCCTTCAGCCCGGTGCACCGGCAGTACGGGTTCCGCCCGGTGCGGGAATGGCGGCTGGACCGGCCGGAAATGCCGGAACCGACGGAGCACGACCCCATGGCGGAAGTGCAGAATTGAGGTGAGATGCAATGTATTTGTCCCGCGCAGAACTTGACCCCGCCCGCCGCAGTACCATGATCGCGCTGACTTCTCCACAGAAGTTCCACGGCGCGGTGGAAAACTCGTTCTCCGGCGAACGACGCCGCAGGCTGTGGCGGCTGGACAGCCTGAACGGAAAACTGTATCTGCTGCTGCTCAGCGAGGAGCTCCCCGACCTGACCGGACTGTGTGCGCAGTTCGGGACGGGAGCCGCGCCGGAAACGCGCCGCTACGAGCCGCTGCTGGAACGGGTGACCCCGGGCAGCTGCTGGCAGTTCCGTCTGACGGCAAATCCGACCCGCACCCGGAAAGACCCGGCGGACCCGCTGGCGCGGGGTGCCCTGAAGCCCTGCTATCTGGAAGCGGAGCAGGAACAGTGGCTGCTGGAGCAGGCCGGGAAGCACGGCTTTGCCCTGACGGAGGGCACTTTTCAGGTGACCCGGAAACAGACCTGTCACTTCCGGAAGAACGGAAAGCGGCCGGTCACGTTGCTGGCGGTGACCTATGAGGGCATCCTGCAGGTGACCGACCCGGAAGCGTTCCGGGAGATGCTGTGTCAGGGCATTGGCCGCGGCAAAGCCTACGGCCTTGGCCTGATGACCATCCTGCACGGAGGAAGCAGCCATGGATGATGTGCCGGGCGTGATCCGCCCTGATCTGCAGGCGCTGCCGCAGGTCCGGGACCGGATGACCTTTCTGTACCTGGAACACTGCACGCTGGGCCGTCAGGACGGTGCGATTACCGTAACGGATGAAAAGGGAATCGTTCAGATCCCGGCGGCGGGCATTTCGGTGCTGCTGCTCGGCCCCGGCACCCGTGTGACCCACCGTGCCATGGAGCTGATGGGAGACACCGGCGTGGGTGCGGTCTGGGTCGGCTTTTCCCCGCACACGCGGGGGTGACCTCAGGGGCAAGCGGCGCATGGTGTTCCTGCCGGGGAGGCCGCCGACGGACCGGAAAGCCGCCGCGGATGAAAAAATCAGGTTGTACAAATTCGACGGAAAAAGTTTATGCAAGACTCCATATTGCAATATATGAAATTTTGTATTATCATAAATCTGTAAGCGATCTGTCTCTTATGAGGAGGGGCGGAACGCCCAAAATACGCTTCTTTCCTGTGGAATTTCCCACGGTCCACCTGATGCGGATTGAAAGATAGGTCGAGAAGGGAAGAGCAACCATGATGAACACAAGTCTGCTCCAGAAGTCTGGTCTGGCAACGCTGCAGGTCGCGCAGATCCTGGCAGGGCTGGAACCGGGAGACCGGATCCCCACGGTGACGGAACTGAGCGAACAATGCGAGATGGCACGGGGAAATATCCAGATCGCGCTGAACAACCTGAAACAGAATCATGTGATCCGTCTGGAATCCCATGGGCAGAACGGCACCATTGCAACAGAGATCGACTATGTGGCAATGGCGCAGTATTGCAGCAATACGGGTCTGACCTGCGTGATGCCTATGCCGTATGGCCTGCGCTATGAAGGTCTGGCCAGCGGACTGTATGAGGAACTGAACCAGAAAGGGGTCACGGGTGCGATCGCATTTATGCGCGGTTCCGGCTACCGGCTGAACTGTGTGGAAGAAGGGCGCTTTCATCTGTGCGTCATGAGCCAGCTTGCATTTGAACACTATGCGCAGGAGGGCAAGGACATCCAGCGGATCGCGGCCTTTGGCCCGCAGAGCTATGTGGAACAGCATCGGGTCTTTGTCCGCCCGGACTTCAAGGGCGACTGGCAGAACTGCAAGGTGGGCGTGGATGCCTCCTCGGTGGACCAGGAGATGCTGACCCGGTTCTGTTTTGCCGATAAGCCGGTGCAATATGTGCCCATCATCTATAGTCAACTGGTGCCGTTTCTGCACAGCGGCGTCATTGATGCCGGCGTCTGGAGCGCCGATATGCTGCCGGAGGGGCTGAGCTATTATCCGATGCCCCGGCTGGATGAGCAGGAAAAAGATACCGTGGCCGTGCTTGCCTGCCGGAAAAGTGATAACATCACCGCGCAGCTGGTGCGCAAGATTCTGTCGGTGGAGCGTGTGGACCACATCCAGCAGCAGGTGATGCGCAAGCAGATCATTCCGCGCTACTAAGCAAAGGTGCGGTCAAACAGAAGTCACATCTGCATGGAGGATATGCGGATGTTTCTTTCGGGATGAAAATACAAAATATTGTATAAAACATTTTCTTCCGAAAACCGATACAGGATGTCTGATTTTTTTGCAGAAAGAAAAGGAGATCTCGCATGAAAAAGATCACTCGGCGCAACTTCCTGATCGCATCCGGCAAAACCGTTGGCACACTGGCAGCTGCCTCTGCCTTTATGGGGTGTGCCAGCCCGGAGCAGGCGGAGAACTGCTTCCCCCGGTCTGCAATGCCCGTCCGGACCGATGACCGCCTGACGGCCATCGACGACATTGTGGAAAACTACATGGGACAGGGATATTTCCCCGGCGCAACGATCGTGGTGGCACGCGGCGGCAAGATCGTGTATGAAAAGGCATACGGCTACGCAATGCTCAACGACATGGGCGTGCGGCTGGACGATCCCCGCCCCATGCAGATGGATACCATGTTCGACATGGCATCCTGCACCAAGATCATGGCCACGACACAGTCCATCATGAAACTGTACAGCGAGGGCAAGATCGACCTGAATGCCACGGTAGCAAGCTACATTCCGGAGTTTGCCAAGAACGGGAAGGAAAACGTCACCGTGCATCAGCTGCTGACCCACACCTCCGGTCTGCCGCAGTGGAAGGCGATGTTCCTCTACATCGAGAAGGACAAGGCCAAGGTGCTGGATTACATCTGCAACTGTGAGCTGATGTTCGCCCCCGGCGAGGAAAAGTACAGCGACCTGGGCTTCCAGATGCTGGGCTTCCTGGTGGAGCGGATCACCGGGCGCTCGATGGACGAATACGTCAAGAACGAGATCTACAAGCCTCTGGGGCTGAAGCGCACCACCTATCTGCCGCTGGCCAACGGCTTTACCACCGAGGATGTGGTGGCCACCTCCTTCGGCAACCCGTATGAGTATGCCATGGTGGACGAGATCGACTACCCGGGCTTTGGCTACGACTGCACCGCCGATCTGGACGCGTTCCGCACCTTCACCGGCTGGCGCAACTACACCCTGCAGGGCGAGTGCAACGACGGCAATGCATGGATGGCAAACGGCGGCGTGGCCGGTCACGCGGGCCTGTACTCCGACGCGGAAGATCTGGCCGTGCTGTGCCAGGCCATGCTGAACGGCGGCATCTACAAGGGCGTCCGCCTTTACAAGAAGGAAGTTATCGACGAGTTCACCAGCGAGCAGAATGGCAAGCCGTCCCGCGGGCTGGGCTTTGAGCGGGGCTCCTCGTTCATGGGCCGCGGCGACCGCCACTACGACGCCTTTGGCCACGCAGGCTTTACCGGCACCCATGTGGTCATGAACAAGACCAACAAGACCGCAGTGGTGTTCCTGACCAACAAGCAGAACGTTGGCTTCAAGCCTAACTCCATGTCCTACTACAGTCCCTACAGCTGCTGCGGCGAGATCTGTGAGCTGGTCTGGAACATTTTTGGAACCGAAGCTCCGGCTGAGACGCTGGCCGACAAGATCGGCACCTGGCTGTAAGCAAAACAAAAAATCATTGGGAGATGTCAGAGATGGATTTTGAACCGAGATTAACGATCCTGCACCAGGCAGGGATGCTGTCCGAGGAGGATTACCGGAAGGTACAGGATGTGATCCGCTTTTTTCAGGAGAAATACGGTCTGACATTGACCGAAGAAAACGCCTCCGCCATGATCACGCACCTGTGCGCTGCGCTGGGGCGCATCCACCGCGGAGAGCCGGTGGAGCCGCTGGACGAGGAGGTCTACGAAGAGACCAGCCAGGAGCCCACCTTCCCCAAGGCACTGGAAGCAACGCAGGCGCTGGTGCGGGAGATCCTGCCGGACCTGCCGGAGGACGAGCAGAAGTTCCTGACCATGCACATCGGGGTCGTGCTGGCACAATCGTGACAGCATTTGCATAAAACCCACATCAGAAAGGAGGGCTAGCTTATGAAAATCGTAGTAGGCGGCCAGATCGACAAGCAGAAGGTTTATGACACCATCAAGGGTGTTGTAGGCGACCGTGCCTCGGTGGAGATCAAGGATGACATTGCGGCGGCAATGGCGGTCAAGACCGGGCAGGCAGATTACTACTTCGGCGCCTGCAAGACGGGCGGCGGCGGTGCGCTGGCAATGGCCATTGCCCTGCTGGGCATGAACCAGTGCGCAACGGTGTCCATGCCGGGCAAAATGCTGAGCGAGGACGAGATCCTGGCACAGGTCAAGGCCGGCAAGAAGGCATACGGCTTTACGGATCAGCACATCGAAAAGGTCGTGCCGATCATTCTCAAGGGTCTGGGCTTCTGATCCGGATCGTCAAATAAGGAGGATTACATATGGAAACCATTCTGCGCTACGTTATCATCGCGGCAGTTGGTGCGTTGGCATCGATTCTGGCGAACCAGAGCATCGCCGTGTTCAACGACGGCCTGCGCCCGGTCCTGCCGGAGTATCTGGAAAAGCGCATGGACCGCAAGGCTCTGGCAGCCACCAGCTTTGCCATCGGCTTTGGTCTGGTCATCGGCTACGGCCTGCCCACGTCCATTGCCGCAAGCATCATCCTGATCCACTGCATCCTGCTCACCACCGACATCATCGGCACCTGGTGCCCGGACACCAAAAAGGGCATGATCGCTTCCGGCGTCATCGGCGCTGTGTACGGCGTGGCCCTGCTGTTCGGCCTGCAGGTGATCATCGACCTGTTCAACCTGCTGCCGGTCAACTTCCTGGGCAGCCTGGGCCAGGTCTCTGCCGGTATCACGCTGGCCTTCGCCATCTTCCCGGCTGTGACGGTTGCCCTGCAGTTCGGCGCTGCCAAGGGCATCATCACCGCCGTTGTGACCCTGCTGGTCCGTCAGATCGTTGAGACCTACGGCAAGATCGCACTGGACGCCGAGCACACGGTCAGCCTGAACAAGGACGGTATGGCCCTGCTGGCCGGTATGATCATCATGCTGGTGTTCGCTGCCATGGATAAGGAAGGCAACGACCAGAACTCCAACGAAATGCTGACCCAGATCTTTGCCGACAAGGTCGCACGCATCCGCAAGTATATGCCGGTTCTGGCCCTCATGGGCGGCCTGATCGCAGCAGGCACCAGCATGAGCATCATGGCCGGTGACCCCATCAGCCTGGGCCTGCTGGCCGAGGGTGACCGCGTCAACGCAGGTCTGACTGCTCTGGCCCGTGCCATCGGCTTTATCCCGCTGGTTGCCACCACCGCCATCACCACCGGCGTCTACGCTCCGGCCGGCATGACCTTCGTCTTTGTGATCGGTCTGCTGATCCCCAACCCCTTTATCGCCCTGATCGCCGGTGCAGCCTGCATCTGCGTGGAGATCCTGCTGCTGAACGTCATCGCAAAGGGTCTGGACAAGTTCCCCGGCATCAAGCGCTGCGGCGACAACATCCGTACCGCTATGAGCTACGTCATCGACATCGCCCTGCTGATCGGCGGCATCCTGGCTGCTCAGGCAATCATGCCCACGACGGGTCTGTTCATCATCGTGGCATTCTGGTGCATCAACAAGTGCAGCAAGAAGCCTCTGGTCTCCATGGCGGTCGGTCCTCTGGGCGCGATCCTGGTCGGCCTGATCGCAAACGTGCTGTTCCTGCTGTCTCTGTACACCCCTGCCGCCTGATCCCCGGATAAAATGAGCGCCTCCCGGCCTGCGTCGGGAGGCGGCTCTGGTTAAGAAACAATACAGGAGGCGAATCCTTTTGAAACTGCCTGAAAAGATTCTGTATGCGCACGAGCATACGACGATCGACCTGTCCGGTCCGAAGAAGAACATCGACTGCAGGCTGGATGATTTTGACGCGACCGCGGCGGAATACCGGCGGCTGGCGGAACACGGTGTGGTCGGCATCATCGACCAGACCAACCGCGGGATGGGCCGGAACGTGGCCTATGTGCAGAAAATGGCTGCACAGGCGGGGGTGGAGATCACCCACGCGACGGGCTACTACAAGGAGCCCTTTCTCCCGCCGGAGTGCTATACGCTGACCGAACAGCAGCTGTGTGACATTATGGTGAAGGAACTGACCGAGGGCATTGAAAGCACCGGTGTCCGGGCGACCGTCATCGGCGAGATCGGCACCTCGAAGGACATCACCGAGACGGAGGCCAAGGTGTTCCGTGCGGCATCCCGCGCCCATGCAGAAACGGGGGCACCCATCTGCACCCACACAACGCTGGGCACGCGCGGCCTGGAGCAGCTGGAGATCTTCAAGAGCTTTGGCGTTGACCTGAGCCGGGTGGTGCTGAGCCACATCGACCTGTCGGCCGATCTGGATTACATGAAGCGCCTGCTGGATCAGGGGGTCAACATTGCGTTCGACACCATCGGCAAGTGCAACTATCAGCCCGATGTCTCCCGTGCAGACTGGCTCAGCCGCCTTTGTGCGGAAGGGTACGACACGCAGATCGTCATGAGCATGGACATCACCCGCCGCAGCAACTTTGCAGACCGGGGCGGTGTGGGCTACAGCTACCTGCTGGACACCTTTGCTCCGCTGGCAAGCGAGGCAGGCGTGCCGGACCGCGCATGGGAGAACCTGCTGTACCGCAATGCACTGCGCATCTACAAAGGACAGAAATAACAAGGATTCGAGGAATTGACAATGAAAACCTATCCCCTGCATTCTATCTCGCTGGAACAGGCTAAACAGCTCCAGTTCAAGGTCATTGACGCGGTGACCCGCAATTTTCAGGGAGAGGAAGTCCTCTCGCTGGGCGACCTCGGCGTGGTGAAAGGGCTGAACAAGCCCCGCTGCACGGTAAGGTGGAAAAGGTCTTTGCCGACACCTTTGATGCCCCGGCGGCGCTGCTTGTGCGCGGCTCCGGCACGGGCGCGATCCGCTGGGCTCTGACCGCCTGCCTGAAACCGGGGGATGCCATTCTGGTGCACACCTCGCCCATCTATACGACGACGCAGGTGACCATCGACGCCATGGGGCTGAAACCCATCCGCGCGGACTTCAACGATCTGGAACAGCTCAAGGCCGTCTGTGCGCAGCACAAGGACGAGATCCGAGGCGCCCTGGTGCAGCTGACCCGGCAGAAGCCGGAGGACCGCTACGACTACAAGGCCGTGATCGCAGCCATCAAGGCTGCGCTGCCGGGCATCCCGGTGGTGACCGATGACAACTACGCCGCCCTGAAAGTGGACGCCATCGGCTGCCAGGCGGGGGCCGACCTGTCCACCTTCTCCTGCTTCAAGATCCTTGGTCCGGAGGGCGTCGGTGCAGTGATCGGCAGCAAGGAGCTGATCGACCGCATCTACAAGATGCAGTATTCCGGCGGCAGTCAGGTGCAGGGACACGAAGCCATGGAGGCCCTGCGCGGCCTGATCTATGCGCCGGTGGCGCTCGCCATCCAGAGCGAGGTCAACGAGGAGCTGGTCCGCCGCCTGAACGCCGGCGAGGTCCCCCATGTGCGGCAGGCGTTCCTGGCAAACGCGCAGAGCAAGGTGCTGCTGGTGGAGTTTGATCAGGAAATCGCCGAAAAAATTCTGGACGCTGCCCCGAAGTTCGGCGCAGCGCCGCATCCGGTGGGCAGCGAGAGCAAATACGAGTTTGCCCCCATGATCTACCGTGTCAGTGGAACGTTCCGTGCGCAGGACCCGACCATTGAACACCGGATGATCCGCATCAACCCCATGCGCAGCGGCCCGGACACCATCATCCGCATCCTGCGCAGCTGCATGGAGCAGGTCGAGGAAAACTGAACCGCTGAAAAAACGAGAGGAAAAGGAGAGATGCCCTGTGTTTTTAAAGACCGTAATGGAGCGCAACCAGCCGTTGGTGCGTCTGGGCATTGAATGGCAGCAGAATGGCGTGATCCTGCCGGACACCTATCTGCTGGATTACGACACGATCCTGGAAAATGCCCGCAGCATCAAACAGGCAAGCGACGCAAACGGCGTGCAGAACTTTTTCATGCTCAAGCAGATCGGACGCAACCCCCTGATCGCCCGTGCGCTGACCGACATGGGATATGTGGGCGCTGTGTGCGTGGACTTCCGCGAGGCGCTGACGATGGTGGAAAATCAGATCCCCCTCGGCAACGTAGGGCATCTGGTCCAGATCCCCCGGGCGGCCCTGAAAAAGATCCTCCGCGCAAAGCCGGTGATCGTAACGGTGTACACGCTGGAAAAAGCCCGCGAGATCAGCGCAGTCTGCACCGAGCTGGGCCTGCACCAGAAGCTGATGCTCCGTGTTCTGGGAGAAGGCGACATGCTGTATTCCGGGCAGTACGGCGGCTTTGAATTGCAGGAACTGGACAGCGCAGTGCGTGCGATCGAGGCGATGCCGAATGTGGAGGTGGGCGGCGTGTGCAGCTTCCCTTGCTTTTTGTACGACGAAGCGGCACAGGACATCCTGCCCATGCCCAACCTCCGGACCGTGCAGACCGCAGCCGAAATGCTGCGCGCCCGCGGCTACCGGGACCTGATGCTCAATACGCCCAGTGCCACCTGCACCCACAGCATCCCGATGATCGCGGCGGCAGGCGGCACCCACGGGGAACCGGGACACGGCCTGACCGGAACGACACCGTATCATGCCGGCCACCCGGATGCCGAGGAGCGCCCCGGCTACCTGTATGTTTCGGAGGTCAGCCACAATCTGGGCGATAAGGCATACTGCTACGGCGGCGGGCATTTCCCCCCCGGCCCTATTAAGAACGCCCTGGGGGGCGCCGCGCCGGAAAATGCAAAGGTCGTGCCGGTGCTGCCGCCGGACGACTCCAGCATCGACTATCATTTTGAACTGCAGCAGAACTGTCCGGTCTCGGCTGCGGCGGTCATGGCGTTCCGGACACAGTTCTTTGTGACCGGAGCCGGGTGGCAGTGGTCAAAGGGCTGTCCTCCGGCAAGCCGGAGCTGGCGGGCCTGTACTCTGCGCTGGGAGAACCGGTCCGGGAATGACAGAAAGGATAATTCGCAATGGGAAAGTTTGTTGTAATCGTTCTGGATGGTTTTGGTGTGGGCGCAATGCCGGATGTGCCGCAGGTGCGCCCTGCGGACTGCGGTGCCAACACCTGCGTGCATATCATTGAGCGCACGCCGGACCTGAAGCTGCCCAATCTGGCAAGCCTTGGTCTGGCGAACATCGTGGGGCGGGAGTTCCCCGGCCTGCCGTTTGCGACGGATGCAACGTTCGGCCGTGCCGAGCTGATGCACGATGGTGCGGACACCTTCTTCGGCCATCAGGAGATCATGGGCACCCGCCCGGCAAAGCCTTTCGGCGAGCCGATCTGCAATAAGATCGAGCTCATCAAAAAGACGCTGGAGGATGCGGGTTACCATGTCCGGTATTATACCGGAACATCCGGCAAGCGCCTGCTGATCGTCAACGAGGCCTGCACTGTGGCCGACAACGTGGAATGCGATCCGGGTCAGGCGTTCAACGTCACGGCGGCCATCGACGACCTTGATTTTGAGGAAGAGCTCAAGATCGGTCATCTGGTGCGCAGCGTGTCGGTCGTGCCCCGCGTCATCACCTTCGGCGGGCGCGGCGTGCACCTGCAGAACCTGCTGGATGCCATTGAGGAACACGGCGATTACATCGGCGTGAATGCCCCGGCCAGCGGCGTTTACAACAACGACTACCATTGCATCCACATGGGCTACGGCGTTGACCCGGAGGTGCAGATCCCCACGATTTTGGGCAAGAGCGGCCTGCCGGTGTTCCTGCTGGGCAAGGTGGCCGACGTGGTCACGAACAATTACGGCACCAGCATCCCCATGGTGGACACGGCCAGCGTGCTGCAGCGCACCCTGGAGATCGTAAAGGAGCAGGAGACTGCGTTCATCTGCACCAACGTGCAGGAAACGGACCTGTGCGGCCACCGGGAGAATGTCGCGGCCTACGCAGACCGCCTGCGGGTGGCGGACGAATGGATCGGCAAGATCCGCGACGCCCTGGGCGAGGACGATATCCTCATCGTGCAGGCGGACCACGGCAACGACCCGACCATCGGACACCCGCACCACACCCGTGAGATGGTGCCGCTGATGATCCACAGCGCCCACTCCACCCCCAAGAATATCGGGATCCGCAAGACCCTCAGCGATGTCGGTGCGACCGCTGCGGACTATTTCCACAGCAAGGCACCGGAAAACGGCACCAGCTTTCTGCCGCTGCTGCTGAAGTAAAAACAAAGGAGCGGCGAACTTTTTTGTGCAGAGGGCGCCTGCAATGCACAAAAGCGGCAAAAGGAAACCCGGCAGGGATGTCATCATAAGATGGCATACCTGCCGGGTTCTGTTTTATGGGTTGGTGCAGCGATTGCACCGACCCATAGCTTCATTCTAGTTTACTGCTCAATCGGCTTCATCGTGGGGATGTCATCGACGAACAGTTATAAGCCTTTATTTCTTGATATTACTCTACACCGCAAGGGTTGATTTTTGCTCTTCCATTTACATCTCTACACAAGCCTTTATCCGAACTGTATCGTTTGGCGTATGAATTGGCGTAAATGGCGTATGGCGTATTTGGCGTACGCTTTATTTTATTCTTCAGGGTCTTTCCACTGTGCGAACTGACGGTCAAGATTTTCAAATTCGGACTTCCGCAATTCCTTAGTAACGTCTGCATAGATGTTCAAGGTCGTTGAAATATCCGAATGTCCCAGCGCATCCTGAATCACCTTGATGTTCACGCCCGCTTCGCACATCCGAGTCGTGAAGGTATGCCGCAGGGTGTGGCAGCTGAAACGTGGCAGAAGTACGGTACTGTTCGGATTCTTCGCCAGCACTTCATCGTTGCAGTCCCGGATGATGCGCCGGATGGCCTTGTTTAGCGTTCCCTGATGCTGGCACTCACCAAAGCGGTTGACAAAGATGAAGTCCGTGTAACCGTCCACCGTTACCGTGCAGCGGATCTCTGCTTCTTCCTGATAGGCACGTTCCTTTTCAAAGGCTTCTTTCACGAAGTCCATCATCGGAACGGTGCGGACGCCAGCCTTCGTTTTAGGCGAGTGGCAGTTGAAGTAGCAGCCCTTCTTACCACCGTTGTTCTCACGGTGGTCGTAATTGACCAGCGTGTGATTGACGGAGATCGTGCCTTCCTCAAAATCCACATCACACCAGCGCAGACCAGTGGCTTCTCCTACGCGCAGACCCGTTCCCAGCATGACTGCGAAAATTGGATACCAATGCTGGTACTTCGGCGTTTTGGAGAGGTAGGACAGCAACAGATTCTGCTCTGCTACGGTCAATGCCTTACGGCGGTTGGTTTCAAACTGGTGTGCCTTTTTCAGCTCCCGCAGAACGTTGTCTGAGGGATTGCTCCGCAGATAGCAGTCATCCACCGCCATGTCCAGCACCTGATGCAGAACCGTGTGTACACTGTCAATCGTGGAGATCTGCAAACCCCGCTCGTCTGCCAGCGTGTTGTAAAATTGCTTGACATCCGACTTCTTGAGCGCGGACACCTTCGATTTACCGAAATCCGGCTCCACGAATTGCCGATAAAGGTACAGATAGTTCTGAAAAGTGTTGTCCTTCAGGCCGCGCTTGACCTTTGCCCACAGGGTGAACACATCGTTCAGGGTGACGTACCGTGCTTCTGCCTTGATGCCTTCCAGCGAATCTCGCTGAATATCGTTTTCCTTTTTCCGAAGCTCCTCCAAGGTCGCGGCATAAATAGAATGTCGCTTGCCATCCGGGGAAGTCCAACGGAAATCGTACTTGCCATCTTTGCGCTGGGATTCGCCTTTGCGGAGAACCACACGCGCCTTGTCCTTGCGTTTCGTATTCTGATTTGTTGCCATGAGCGTTGCTCCTTTCTACATTGCGGTACAGAAAAGAGCGTTGTTCCGTGTTCATAGTACCACAGATACGCCATTCTCTGCAAGACGTTTTGAAAAATATCCGGGACATTATCAAAGTGAGTACATTCGCTCCGTGTATTCATCCAGCTTGCGCCGCTTGATGAGCCGCTTGGAACCCACCCACAGCACGAACTGACAATGCTCCTTATCCGATAATGAACGCAGCTTGTTGATGCCAATGCCAGAGTAAGCCGCAGCTTCTTCCAGCGTCAAATTGCTCTTTTCCCAAATCGGGACATCCTTCATAGGCAGACCTCCAATTCCTTGTAACCGAACGCCTGTAACCGGGCAGGAAAA